>OFOO01000001.1_pt1 | contig 98899 bp, 179 predicted proteins | sample 1542381 | NCBI WGS metagenome assembly OFOO01 (sample SAMN04958509, study PRJEB24370) | sediment metagenome | isolation source: lake sediment | place: USA: Lake Hill lake, St. Paul Island, Alaska | collected 2013
CCTAATGGCTGAAACGTTTTGTATATTACACATTCATATTGGCCAGGAGGATAGTTGTTAAAGCTCACAGCACTACTAACAATCGTCTCATCAGTGGCCTCATTTTTGAACATTATTGTTTGATAGTAATATGCCTCAATCGAATCACCCTCCACTCTTGCGGGCTTTAATCTCTCTTGGCATTTAACTATTTTCGCATCGCCGTCGTCTTTAGTTATTACTCTCTCCTGCCCACAAGTAATAGCGCTTACACTCGACACTTCCAAAGCACTTCGTCTCTGTATAAACTTTATTGTGTCCAGGCCCTTATTGCACTCTGGACATATGTAGCTGTAGCTAATAGGGAAGTCAAACTGAACCCCAGGCGTAGTTATTGTAACTTTACATCGCTGTAGCTCAGGTGTATTGGCTGGGACACTTATTAATGGGAGGTCAGCAGTATCAAAGTTATACTTGAATATTGCGTCAGTGCCGATGCGACCAATGCTCTCAATCAACTTCATATAGCTTATTGTTTTGTCTATAGGATATCCTTTTTCACTTTCATCAAACTTGAGCTCTGTTTGTTCTGTATCGGAATCTAATTCTCCGCCTGCATTCATTATTTGAATAATTTCATCTCTTAACTTTGATACCACCTCAGGCTTTATAAAATCGTTTTCTATTTTTCCCATATTATAACGTCTAAATCCAGAAATATTTTCATCCTTTATTTTAGTAACCGGTATTAATGTACCAGTTCCATCATTTTTATTGAGAATAAGAGTTATGAGTTTTTTAGCATTTTTAACAGGCAATCTCTTAAAATATTTATCTTTATCTTTCACTAAACGAATTATAAGAGGGTCGCCTCTCGCTTTTTCGATGTAGCTATCATCTACTATTTTATCCATAATTTCTTTACCTGTTCTTATCTAAAAAATCAAGTATTTTCGTTCTCAATGAATTAACAACTTCTGGCCTAATATAAAATGTTCCATCTTTCGTATAAATTTTGCCTAAATTCCAAGCAATAAAAGATTTTGTTTTCATTTTAAAATCATCTACTTTTATTTCTTCACCATTAAGAATTTGATAAGTTAATATTTGACCATCAACAAAAGTTACCCAATGAAACTCTTTTTGTAAAATGTCATAGATTATTGACGGCAATAACTCCAATAATTTTATCGCCTTAATTGTATCAAGAACATTATCAGTATTGTCTGTAGCATCCATACCAACCACCTTTATATATGTTTAATAAATTATTTTACTAAGACACAAATGAACTATATAAACATTATTATGATAAAACATATATATCTTTTCGTGACCACGTCATTATCCATTTTTTTTTCATTTAACACTATTTAACACTTATTTAACACTTTCATTTAACAATTTAACACTTTTCATTTTCATATATAAATTTCAGTTTTTTTAATGATATTATATCTGCATATAATATATATATATATATAATGAATAAGTGTTAAGTATATATGATTCATATGTTAAATAAAGTGTTAAATGAGTGTTAATTTAACACTAAAAAAGTGTTAAATTTCATGATTTAACAATTTAACATATGCCCATAAAATATAAGTAGATTTTTTACACCCTCAATATACACTTCTGTAGAGTCATTAACATTAAATAGTACATTAATGTACATGATTACTACGCCTTACACATTTGTTCGTAAAAGATAAAATCTCAATATACATTTTCGTATATTAGAATTTTATAACCAAAACATTTAAATATTAGTAATGTTTTATAATACTAAACAAACTTAAATAAGAGGTAAACCATGGCAACACAAAAGGATATGATTAACTTTTTGGATGAAGTAATTATAAACATAAACGCTATGACCCCAGATGAAGCAGGTAAAATCTCTTTTGACTTCAGGGATATGTGGACAGGCTGGTGTAAGGCGAAAGGAATAGATAAGAGAGTTGTGCTTAAGAAGGCGGCAAGTAAAAAGAAGAAAGAAAAATACATTTCAATATAAAATGGCAAAGCATAGGATAGAGCTAACAAAAGAAGAACTTTATAAGCTATTAGCTGAGGCACTTAAAATTAGAGAGATTTCATATGCTGGCTGGAGTGGCTTTATGGATTGTGGAGTATTTATTGTTGAATACCAAGAGGGAATAAAGTGGTAGAACATGATGATAGTGGATTGTTAGCTGTTATATTTATAATGTTCTTGCTCTTCTTTTTAAGTATGATGTGTGGAATAGACCCTCTTTGCACGCAAACCACTAATTCAACATTATTTATTAGCAAATGTTTGGTGAGATAAAATGGCATCTGAAATTGCAGGGTATATTTCAGGATTTATTGTAACTGCACAGTTTGCGTTGTGGATATTATCGCTAACGAAGATAATACAGTGGCAATGGTATATAGTGTTTATTCCAATCTGGATAATAATATTCATTGTTGTGTGGGCAAGTATTGCTGAGGTTTTAAACAAATGACAAAAAAACAAAATATGAAAAAATATATAACTCATCAGAATGTGAGAGATTTTTTTGCAAACAATTTACTTGGATTGGTAGCAAGTGCTATATGCTATGGAATTGGCAGGTATTTAACCACTTGTAGCACGTGCCAATTAGTTGAATCAACAACATTTGTTTGTGGGTTAGGAATAACAGTTTTATGGCTAATAACAGCGTTGGTTGGAGTAGGCGCTATTGTATTATTTGTTTTTGGTTGGGTAAATATATTAGTAGAGGACGAGTAAAATGTTAAAAGGACTGGAAGGGGAAGGCTGGCCGATGCTTATGTTTACTTTATTTGGCATATTTGGATTTCCTTTTATTTACACAGAGGCTAATGACCTAACTGCAAAATTATCAATGCCCCTATTTATTGTATGCTCTATTATTGCTTATATAGTTTTAGAAGGAATATTAATTAATATATTTAGAAAAGATGAAAGTGCGGAATTTAATGAATTTTTTTGTCTTAATCTATTTGTATTAATTTTGGCACCATTGTGTGGCGGGTCAATAAATTTAATTCAAGGATTAGTGAGATTAATACCTTGGATAGCAATATTTGCCTGGCTGAGCAGTATATCTAAATACATAATACTTACTGCCAGTGTTATAGCATTGTTCATCTTTTACAAGGCGTTTTTGTGGACGGCGTTAGTGGGGAAGAAACTATGACTGATATGGTTGCATACATAGCAAGTATTATATGGCCGTATGTAGTAGTGGCTGTAGGGATTTGTATAACAGCGATGATTATACTTTATTTAGAGGCTAAGGCTTTGAGGAAAAGAAAATGAACGCAAGTGTAAAGAGAATAATATGGGCATTGGGGTGGTATGCATTATGGCTGGTTAATGATTATTTATCATTTTTGCAGGATGGACATAGTCCTACTACTTCCAATGGATTATTTATGTTGGCTATATGGATAGTTCCATTAATACTGTTTAAGGACGATAAAAAGGAGGGTAATAATGCACAAAACACCAAAAAGAAATCCTATTAAGTTATGCGAGGTATGTATTCATTGCGGTACTCACAGGAAGTATTCAGAGAAGTATGATGCTTATTATTGTCCTAAATGCTTATATTGGCTTGAGATAATATGCTCAAGTAGAGATTGTGAGTTTTGCAGTATACGTCCCAAGTATCCAGATAAAAAAGAAGAAGAAAAATGGAATAAGAGGAATAGATTAAAATGAGTATAATACAAACAAGTTTAAAGTTAATACTGCTTATAAGTCTTGTCTTATTAATCTTTATAGGTACAACATTAATATTTATAAAAATATATATAGAGGGGCAAACTTTAAATAGTAAGTGTACTTATCAATGCTCACAGTTTAATTGGCAGATGTATAAACTGGAACAAGTTAATAGTTTTAGCAGAATAAATTTTTATTGCTGGTGTTTAAAAAACGGCGAACCATACAACATAGGAACGGTGAATTAAATGACATTGCTTGAAATGCTTGTAGTAATGTTTATAGGCATTGCAATAGGAATAATTATAGGTGCTGTAGGAATACTAATGATGATAGTTGTTAATAAAGGGCATTTGATATCAGATAAAGAGTTTAATGAATTAAATGAGGTGGAAAATGGAAGAAATGAAAGATTCAAGCCTAAGTGCAACAAAAGAAATAATTAAGTATCATTGTGATTATTGCAAATATGATTTTGAGCAGGGTGTCCGTACATCAAGAGGCGGAAAGCACAGCAGAGTTTCAACACAAGTGAAGTGTCCTCGCTGTGGAAACGGACTGCTAACGTGGCCATATGAAAAACCAAAACTCAAGAAATGAATGGTTATTATTGGGAATAATAGTTATTGCATTTATATTGTTCGTGTTTATAATGATGGTAGTAAGTTTAGGGAGATAATTAAAATGACGTGGTGTCGTCAAAATGTTAAGAAATATTCAAGAGTAGTTTGGATTAATGATAAAGTTATAAGTCCAAAAATAATAAAGATGAAAAAAATGATTTATCGTAGAATCAAATGTTTGTATTGTAAGAAAAGTGCTATATATGCATTTACGAATAAGTTTGAGTTAGTGAGGAGGTTAAAATGAAAAATAATAAAGGACAAACAAATTTACATCTGGTTTTAGTTGGTAGTGTAGTGTTGCTGGTAATGTTAATATTACTAGGAGCATTTTATACAGTATCAGCAGGATATAGAGGAGTGTTGCTAACATTTGGCAAAGCTGACCAATATCCAATAGGAGAAGGTATTCATATGAAGATACCTATGGTTCAAGGTGTTATATGGATGGAAGTTAGAACTCAGAAATATGAAGCAGATGCCAGTGCTTCAAGCTCAGATTTGCAGGTTGTAACAGCTAAAATAGCAACAAATTATCATTTATCTCCTGATAGTGTGGTTGCTATTTATAATGATATAGGTTTGGATTACACAACAAGAATAATAATGCCTTTAGAACAAGAAGCTGTTAAATCTGTAACAGCGAAATATACGGCTGAGGAATTAATTACAAAAAGAGAGCAAGTGAGGCAAGATATAAAAACATTAATGATTGAGAGACTTTTACCAAGAGGAATAATTGTTGAAGAGGTTAGTATTGTTAATTTTGATTTTAGTCCAACATTCAATACAGCAATTGAAAATAAGGTAACCCAGGAACAGAATGCTTTGGCAGCAAAGAACAAACTTGAGCAGATTAAGTTTGAGGCCCAGCAACAAGTGGAAGCAGCTAAAGGACAGGCAGAATCTATTACTATAATTAGCCAGTCCCTGCAGGCAAATCCAAGTATCTTAAAGTTAAAGGCAATAGAAAAATGGGATGGAAAAATGCCCATGGTGACTGGTGGGGCAATGCCATTTGTTGATATTTCAGGATTAACAGGAAACATTGAGGTACCTTTAACTCAACAAGCCAATTTAATTAAATAAGTGAGGTAAAAAAATGAAAATAGAAACTATGTATGACTTAAAAGTGTTGTTAAATGGAATATCTGATTATGACCTAAAAAATTTAGGGATTGGATTTAGCGGAGATGATGGTCAGACAGCATTAGTGACTATGATTGGAGATGATGAATGTGACAAAAGAGTTTTCCATTTATTTAATAAAAAGAGAGTGGCATTACTTTCAGAATATTTTAATAAGATTGTAGAAGGAGCTCAGATAGAGGATGGATATGATTGGTACGGAGAAAACTTTATTACCTCTGATACCAAATTTAACAAGCATAATAAAGCCTAAAGACCTGCATCATCCACGACTCCTCTGGAGAGTATAGTTTGGTGTGAAAAAATCTATAGAACAGCCATGAGATATGCCGTGTGCTCGCAAACGAGCTGCTGTCTATAGAGGTCGGGCATATTGAGGGAAAAATGATAATAGATACCCATAAGTTTTTAATGGCAGTAGGTATTAATGATACTCATAGTTTTTTATTGGGAGTTGGATTAACAATAGTAGCATGGTTTTTGTATAAAATAACATTTGAGATATGGTTAAAGGGTGGTGAACAATGAATATAACATATTATAAACAACACAAAAAAATTATGCATGGTATGTTAAAGCACGAGACTAATAAAGATAAAATTAATCGATTAGAGAACAACATATTAGATTGCTCGGCAAGAATTAAAAAAATGAAACAAGAAAGACAAGAGAAGAAGAAGAGGGGCAAGAAATGAATGAATTGAGAAAAACAAAAGAGGAGTTTTTTGTAGTATTGCAGGCAATGATACGTATGTATCAAGCTCTTGTTGCCAATAGTTTTACAGCTGAGAAAGCAATGGAAATGACATTAGAATCATATGATGATTTTTATGAATGGTTACAAGGAGAACTAGATGAATAAACATAAATGTAAATTTGAGACAGACATTAGAGGATACACGTGCTGTCAAATATGTGGAAGGAGGCCTGGATATGGATACACAAAAAGTTGCTGAGAGAATAGAAATAGCCACGAGGAATAATCCTTTGTTTAGTGCTACGGAAGCAAAAAATAGAGGCATTGAAGACAGGAAAGAAATATCAATGTTATATAAAAAGTTTATTGTAGAGAAATCTTTAGAAGATAGTTTGAGGGATGCTAAAGTAGCAATAATAAAGAAAATATTAGATGAGGAGCGAGGCGGGACAGAAAAAATAGATTATGAAGGTGAATAAAATGGATATGAATGCGACTGGTACGGGATTTAATGCTATAGCAGCAGTTAATTCAACTGGAATGGCTTGGATAGCGGGAGGATTTATATTTATTATTACTGCTGTAATTTTATTTTTTCTAATTAAGAATTTTAGAAGATTTATATATGGTCTTGCAACAGCAGTACCTATTGGACTTATAGGATGGTTTTCATATGGAATAGCCTCACCAATAAAAGAAGGTAACTGGTCGCCGTTTTTTTCAACAGTTGAAGTTATTGTTGGCATAGTTACATTGATAATGATTGGAATGTTTATTGAGCATTTTGATATTGTAAAAAAATTAGAGGAGGCAATAGGAATAGAGGTTGAAAATGGCAAAAGCACCAAAAAGTATAATAAGTAATAAGTATAATTACAAGAATATAGCAGGGAAAGCAATTAATGTTAATTGCAAGAAGAGGAGCATTGATGAAATATTTGAGGAGATAGAAACACAAGAATTAATAAATTTAGTTGATAATAAGTATCTTACAATAGTGAAATAATACTCATTGTGTAACTACTATGAGCAAGACAATCGAGATGGGGAGGAGGTTTGGAGTTCACCTCTTTTTCCTCCGCCTCTGTGAGATTGGGAGGTGAGTATAGGTGTGCAGTAATAACAGGGATTTTCTGCTTCATCACCTATACAAGCCCTCATTTATAATTATAACAAGGTGATACAAATGATGAGTGAAGATAATTTTGAGACATATGGCGAAGAGGAGCCAAAAGAAGAAAAAAAATCTCTTCTTAAAAAGATGTGGGATAATACTATAGGCAAAAAACTAAAGGAAAAAGCTGAAGAAAACGAGTTGAGAAAAGAAGCAATGGTAGAAGCTAAAGGGGAAATAAGAGAGGCAATGAAAAAAAAGTTTGTTGCTGAGGCAATTGAAAAAATAAATAAGCCTAAGAAAAATGTACTTACTGTGATGTCTAATGAATTCAAGCTCGGTAACAGCAAAGAGAAAATACAATCAATGCTACAAAGAGATAATGGGGCAATAATAGCTGAAAGAGGAAAACTTAAGAGTTTAGGCGAGGAAAGATTGCCAAATATTCGTCCTGATATTATGATGTCTGGCCAAAAGGTGCCAAGAGCAAAAGTAGAAAACTTAAATATTAAAGGCAGAAGTTTTGATGATAAATTGAGAGAGGCACTTAAAAAATGATGCCAATAGGACGAATATCGGTTTTTATTCCTGTAATGTTATTTGTTGGATATATTGTAATACATTATTTGCTTATTAAGAGAAGCAAGGAATTAGAACAAGAAAGTAAAAATAATACAAACATACTTAAAGATTACCATACTGCTAAACTAATGGCAAAATGGTTTCCAGCGGTATATGTAGTTGTAGTTTTAATGATATACTTTATGTTGTAACACAATGACAAAGTCTCTACATTTTGATGAACTAATATATGTACTTATTGGACTTCTAGCTTTTTTGTTATTTATTGGAGTAAGTAATTTAATTACACTTATTAATGGTTATGGATTTGTATTCTTTCCTGAATCATTTTTAATAGCTATGGCTCCATATGGAATGATTCTATTTTTTAGGGTGATACAGTGGAAAAAATATTAATAATATTTTTAATTGTGATTGGGATATGTGGGTTATTTGAGGCAACTATTTTGGGAATTGCATTTTTTGGCGCTGATAAAGTAAAATGTAATTTTCTTTGGTGTGAATTTACGACTACTAGGACTGAAAAAATTACGCATATAATATCAAGCGAGCATTGTTATCTCAACGATGTTCCAGTGAACTGTAGCCCGTATTCATTTAATGATTTAGCTGCTGATGCATTTTGGGGAAATAAAACTAAATAATGAATACTCAAACCTTTGGAATACAGATTGATGATGGCTCTGAACTATTTTCTGATTTCTCAATGAAAGAGAACAACAAACGTGTGATTCTTTTCGACTGGCAGCAAAGAGGCATAGATTATTTTTTTGAGAGTAATAAAGTAATATATCAAGCTGCAACAGGTACAGGCAAATCTGTTTTGGCAATAGAGATAATAAAAAAGATTTGGGACATAGACCCAAAGTGTTCTGTGCTTATTGTTGTGCCAAAAAATGTTATATTAGAGGACACTTGGTATAAAGAGTTATATGATGGTGGAATTAATATTCCTGATATAGGTGTGTATTATGGCAAGATAAAAGAATATGCTAAGGTAACTATTACTAATGTTCAAAATGTTGCTAATGTTGATTTAACAAAATTTAGATGCTTAATAATTGATGAATGCCATAACGTAACACAACGAATTTATGATATTATAACTCAGAAAGATTGGGATTACTTAATGGGGTTATCGGCAACATTTGAGAGGCGGGATAATAAACATTGGAAGTTGCTTAAGTTATTTGATTATAATATTTTTAATTATACACCTCGGCAAGCATTGGCAGACCACGTATTAAATCCGTTTAACTTTACAAGTATAGGTGTTGAGATGGATGAAGACAGCTATGCTCAATACACAGAGCTCACACAGCAGTTAAACTTAATTTTTAAAACATACGGAACGTTTAGTCACATTATTAAAGCCAACTTAGGCGTTAAAAATAAAATGCTATTTCTATTTAGTAAACGTAAGCAACTGCTATCTAACTATAAACGAAAGTTAGATGTAGCACAAAAGTTATGTAAAAAGCATAATGGTGAGAAAATAATAATTTTTAATAATTACAATGAACAAACTAATGCTGCATATTGGCATCTTCTTGAGAGTGGTGTTAAGGCGTGTATAGTTCATAGTAGTGTGGATACTAAAAAAAGAGACCAAAATATGATAGATTTTAAAAAAGGAAAGTATAATGTTATGCTTACCAGTAAGGTACTTGACGAAGGTTACAATTTGCCAAAAATAAGCATAGGTATAATAATGGCTGGTGATAGTGTTAAGAGACAAATGATACAGAGAATGGGTAGAGTATTAAGAAGAAAGAAAGACCCAAGTGAACTTTATCAATTATATTGCAAGGGTACAATAGAGGAAGTAAATGCGATAGAAAACAATAAGTTTTTTAAAGAGCTATGTACTATCTACAATGAGCAAATATATTCGTTAGATGATAACTAAGGTAGCAGAATGGATGAAGGACTTGGATATGGCAGAAGAAGACTAATTGACCAAATAATAAAAGAAAATTGGGCAACCGACCCAACACTAAAAAGTTTTTCTTATGTTGAGATGTTATTTGTAATACAAGAGATGCTTGCAGGTGAAGGCAAAGCATATCTTGAATCAAGGCATCACTCTATACATTTGGGGTATGAAGTATTTAGAGAATTTGTTAAACTATTACTGTATAGAAATGCAGCTAATTTTGATAGTATGATATTAATAACTGCTGATAAAGGAATGGGCAAGTCCTCAGCGGCAATTATGATAGCACGAGAATGGTGTAAACTACTTGGAATTAAGTTTAGTCCTAAGAGGCATATTGCCTATAGTAATGCAGATGTAATGAATAAAATAGATACACTAAATAAGTTTGAGCCTATTATTGCAGATGAGGCTGTTAGGTTTGCGAGTGGTGCTGATTGGGCTAAGAAGGAAAATAAAGATTTGAAAAAAAAATTAGCTCAGGTTAGAACAAAACATCTATTATATATTTTGTGTTTTCCACTTAAAATAATAAAATTAGAAAAGAACTATTTGGAGAGTTTTACAAACTATTGGATAGACTTATATGGCAGAGGTCATGGAGCAGTATATGTTAAGGATAAAAATCCGGTACAAGATGTATGGCGATTGAGAGCATTTGAGAAAATAGGCAGTTATAATGAATTTACTTCACGTCATTTAATTTTAGAGAGATTAAAAAAACACCCTAATTTTTGGACATCAATTAAATTTCCTAAGCCTCCTGAATGGCTATATAACAAGTATATTGAAGAGCGAGAACATAATGTTTATGATGATGAAAATATTATGGCTTCGATTTCAAAGGAGGACATTTACAAGGCATTGCTCGTGTTAAGCCTACGAGATATAATGGAGCACGATTCCACAATTACTCCAAATAGAATTTTATTGCATATTAAAAATGAATATGATATACCATTAACAAAAACTATGATAGAAACTGCCATAGATGATTGCAAGCAACTTGTTGCTGCTTTGCGTGAAAAATTTAATCTTCAGCTGGCCGACCTTAAGGACAAATGAATGACGATGATAATAAAGTATACCAAATTGAACTTGTTGTTGCCGAGCTACAACACCTTCCACATACTTATGAGACTATTCTTGGTGGAGACACAAGTAAAACAAAAAACTTTATTCTGAGACGAAAACTTAATAATCTATGCAAACAAGGCATAATTTGTAAAAGTAATATTCCAGGAACACGATTTGGTAAGTGTATTTTTTATCTGTCTGAAAAAAAATACTATATACTTGTAGAGGCAGGTCGTATGAAGAGTGAAGTATTCTTTTTTTTTAAATTTAAAAAGCTTGATAAGGACCATATTAAAGTAGATGATTATTTTTATTTAGACGGCAATAAATGGATAAGAAAGCATAATAAAGTATTTTTTGGTGGCCGGAGCCTACTTTTTCTTTAGATAGGCCACAAAGTTTAAATACAGCCCATACGTATTTAGTGTTATGAACATTATTACTATGTTCGTCATACTTATGATGGCTTATTACTCAGTATATTTTCTTTCCCTTGCTTTGGCACCTAGACGAAAAATGATAGTTACTAAAAATGAGAAATTAGAAAAAATGAGGCATATTGCAGTTAAGTCATTAAAACAGCAGAAAGCTTTTTTGGACACTAAATTTCCTCGTTATACTAAAACTAATGTTGGAGCAATTATTTTTAATGTTTTAGGATTTTTAATTTTTAGTTATGTTTATAGATTAATGGCCATTAAAGCTAATATTAACTTATCATGGTTTGAAGGTATAGGAGTAATAATAGTTATTGTTGCTGGTGTTTATTTTATTTTGCGTCCGTTCAAACTACAAACCACGGACATTGATGTGTTTTTGAAGTAGCATGGTAATTACTCGTCATGACCGAAGGCATAGCGGACGAAAGGTGGCAGTTATTTATCACCCCGAAAAATATCCATATGAGTGGGAGTGGTGGAGCGATTGGGATGATTATAGGGATGGACAAAGAAACTTAACTGATAGAAGCAGGATACGACCAACAAAAGGATTGGCCCAATGGTTTATTGATAATTGTGAGATAGTTCAAGATAATTGGAAATTAAAAAGAAAAGAAAAAATAAGGAGAGCTAGAAAATGACAGTAATAATATATATTGGAAGGCGACAGCCAGTAAACTGGTTTAAGCGGACTGCCGGTGTCGTGGGGGGCTTACTTAGCTTCCAGACTAATATTTGGATGATGATAAAATCATCTTTAAATTTAGCTAAACGAAAGGCAACACAAAGTGGAACTGGTGTGCAAATTATTATTAATTCAGAACGCGAACGCGAGGATTTACATTGGGAATTGGAGTGGCAAAAAGTAATTATTCGTGGTACAAAAGAACAGGAAGAAGAAGAATATAATGAGGCGATGCAGATGTACAGTAAATTTAAAAATATATTTGGAAAAAAAGAATTTCCTAAGGACCCAGATTTGTCTAGACATTTTAAGAGTAAATATTTGGACGGAATTAAGGTAGAAGATGCTTATAAAAAAGGGTATGGGGCAGTTAGTGAAAATTCCATTGCAAATAAACTTTTAGAAATGGGAATACTTACACACATTGAGCTGGTAGAGGACTGGGATTCTCGTGTAGATATGCCTTCCTGAATAAATATATATATAAAGTACCTGTGCTTATCGTATGTAAAATGTATAATTCTGCTATTCTCGGGGTGATATAATATGACATTAAGCAGTATTGGAGCAGGGACAACATCGTCTAATCTTGGTAGAAATACTTCGCCAGGTACAAGCACTACAACAGGAGGTGGTCGTACAACTACAGCTGCACCAAGTACATCAGGAGGAGGTGGTTCAGGAGGAGGTGGTTCAGGAGGAGGTGGTTCAGGAGGGTCAGGTCGTACAACTACTGCAGCACCTGCAACACCTGCAACACCTGCAACACCTGCAACAACAACTACTGTTACAACCCGTACTGATGCACAAGGTAACCCTTACACTATAACTGTAACATTACCAACAACTCCATCGACTCCTGCTGCCTCTACTCAAGCGCCAAGTAGCTCAGGAGGAACTTCAGGTGGTGGTTCAACAAGAGCTGCAACTCCTGCTACTACCTCATCTACTCCAGCATCTTTAGCTAATGCTATAGCTACTGGTAACCTTCCTTCAAATGCTGGTCCTGCTGGTACAGTTTATACAATGCCTGGAGGACAAACAACAACTAATTATGCTGTTGCAACAAATGCATGGGCACAAGGATTTGTACCTGGTACATCAGGGTCTACTTCAGTAACAATGAGTCCAGGTTATGCTGCTGCTTTAGCTGCTGCTGAGCGAGAATATGGCTTAACACCAGGTACTCCTGAGGCGGCAACTGCTATACAACAGATAGCACAATCAACTTCTACAACGTTTGTTCCAGGTACATCTATACCAGCAAGTTCTGGTTATGCTGCTGCTGTTCAACAAGCAGAAATAGAGGCTGGAATTAATCCAACCTCTCCAACTGCAGCTAAACAATTAGTAGAACTTGCAAAAAGTGTGCCTGATAAAATCTCTACTGGTACTCCAGTTACAGGAGGTGGCGGAGGTGGAGTAACTACTGTAACACCGCCTACTACTGTGTATACATATCCAATTTATACACCTACAGGAGCTGGAATAGCAACTGCTCCAGGTATGGTACCAGGTATGACTTTAAGTACATTAGGTAGATATGGAGAACCTGGTCCATATTCGCCATTTGGCTTACCAGGTAGTAGAAGAAAAGTTCCTAAAAGATTTTGGGGCACAAGTAGTTTAGAATACGGAGAGGTAGATGAACAAGGCAATGTTCTTGTTCCTCCTACTACTATTATGCCAACTGGTTATTTATCCAGGTTTTCAACAAATGTTGCACAGGCAGTTTCGTTGCCTGGTGTTATATCTAAAGCTATAGGCGGAGCAACACAAACAGTTTCAGAAAAAATAGGTGGTTTGTTATCTCATCCTAAATCTGTTAGTGAACTTACTGGTATGGCTACCAAAGAAACTCCTGAACCTGTTAAAACTCCGGTTGCATATACCAGCATGATGCCTATGGGTGCTACTATTAAGATAGATACAGGAGAAGCATATAAAAATATTTTAGCAGGTATTAAAGCTGGTACAATAACTCCTTCCATACCATCTGTATCAGCTCCTAGTGTTATACCTAAAGTTCCTATAGAACAGGCAGCAAGACAATCTGCACAGGAACAATTTAATAAAGAAAGAGATGATATAGCAAATATATTATCTAAAATGGGTAGTGAAAAAATTAATGCTCCTCTTGGAGTTCCACAGAAATATTGGGGAACAAGTAGTGCTACCTATGGAACTGTTACAGAAGGAGGCAAACAAATATTATCACCTATTACTAAAGAAGATTTAGCCTCTGCTATAGCACTTCATAATAATCGTATTAATGAGATAAAAACTCAATCAGTATTCACACGAGATGAACATAGCATTAATGTTCTTAATACAGAGGCCAATGCTTTAAGAGAGGCATTAAAAGTAGTTGTTCCAGATGCTAAGCCAGAACAAATAATTGGTATGGCTGATAAAACAAGTTTGAGAAGTCAAGGTCCATATATTACTACCAATACAGAACTTATTAAAGGTTTTATTGATACTGGTGGAAAAATATTATCAGTTAAGGAAAGAGAAGATATACAGAAAACATTAAATACAAAAGCAGAGGCATATAAAAATGATGTTGATGCCTTAAAGACTAGAAAGGATAGCATTAATACTTTTTCGGAAAGTGATAAAGCTGTATTAGATTCGGGTAATGCACTCAAAAAAATGATTAGTGATTATAATAAAAAAGTTGATGACCATAATTCAAAGGATGTAGGTACGATGTCTAATACAGATAAATATACATATAATGCTGAGGCGGAACTATTAAAGAACGAGAAAACAACAATAGATGACAACATTAAACTCGTTCAGCCGAATCTTGATGCTTTATTTCTAAAGAAAAATTTAGAAACATTTGAGTTTAACAAGGATGTGGTTGGATTAAATAAAGGTATTGGCGATTTAAAAACAGAGGCAACTATGTATGGTGTTGATTTTAAAACTTTATCTTCTCTATCGCCCAATGATATTAAATGGCTAGGAAGAATGACTACACCACAAACTGGTGTGGCAGGACTTGAGGCAGAAGGTCAAAGTATAAAAGCACAAAAAGAGGCTTACCAAGCAAAATATGAGTATGGTGGATATAGTAAAGAAGAGTTTCAAAAATTAACACCAGAGGAGCAGAAAGCTGCCCGTGAGGTTGCTGCACAAACAAGAATACAAAATATAGGAGAACTATTAAGTGAAACGTATGGACCATCAGGCTATACTGCCAGAGGAGTATATGGAATGGTAGAAAAGCCATCTGAATATTTTATAGGAAAACCAGTTGAAAGTTTTTTAACAGGTAAGATAGATAAGATAGATACATCAAATCTTGGTGGAAAATTATTTTATTCTGGTGCTGAGATAGGAGAGGGTGCTGTAGTTGATGTACTAAAACATCCTCTTAAAACTGCTTTAATATATGGAACAGGAGAGGCTATAGGCGAGATTTTACCTGCTATTACTAAATTTACAACTGGTGCTATTGGGGCAATTACATCAAAAATTCCAGTAGTTGGTGGAATAGTAGCTAAAATTGGTGCTGAAAAAGTTGCTAAAGTTGGAGGCGCTTTACTTGGGGGTGGACTTTTAGCTGGAAGTGTTGAACCAACTGTACGAGCAATAAGTAGTGCAGAGTATCCTGCCGAGGCTGCTGGAGCAGCAATTAAAGACATTATTGTTGCTGGTTTAGGATTTAAAGCAGGACAAGAAAAAACATTAAGTAATTTAGTTCCTAAAGATTTAGGTTCAATAACAAGAGGAAAATCACAAATAAGTTCATATGGAGATATAACTGGTATTAATGAAAAAGGTACTTTTTGGAATAAACTAGGACAAAAAATGGGCTATGATGCGAACGTTGGTATTACACCTGATGGAAAAGGAAGTTTTATGGTTAAAATATATGATGATTCTGGAAATTTGGTTGGTACTAACGAAGGTAATGTTAAAAATTTTTTCCAAGTTTTTAAAAGTGAGATGGTTCAAGGTAAAGGAACCGTTCCTGAAAGAATTTATCAAACTATAACTAAAGGAGAATTTGGAAAAGGAAAACTTATACCACGTTACCAACAGGTTGAACAAAGTATAACCAGTAAAGGTCCATATGATGTTGAGACTGTATATGGTAATGCGCCATATGAGATGAGATTTGAGAATGGTGAATTAGTTTTAAGTAAAGGAGAACCAGTTGGAGCGTCTTTTAAAATGGGTACTGAAGGACTTACTCAAGTGCAACAGCCTGGTGGTACACAAGTAGTAGTTGGGTCAAAAGGTTTGGGTGAATATATGAGAATTGGCGCAGCTGAAAATCCTCCAATTGTTAAAGAAGATGTTACATCATATATAAGGGATTTATTTGGACAAACTACTAGGGGTCAAAGAGTACTTTCTAGTGTACAAACTACAGGTAAGGACATTTTAACTACATTATCAAAAGGTTTAGGAAAGAGAGGTCAAATAGCACTACCTGGAGGAAGTTACCAAGAGGTAATATCTGAATTAACTGCTCCCTCTGGGTCAACATTAACTGGAGGGGCTGGAGGAGCAATTGATATAACAGGACAAACTGATTGGGGTAATATTTTTGGAATATTTAAACCGACCAATGTAGGACCTATTCTACCATGGTGGCAGAGTGGAGGATTTGCTCCTTTTTCGGCACCAGGAGTAAATGCAATATCAGCTATAGCTGGAGGACCATCAACTACTACTGGATTTGAAAGTGAGATGCAATCATTATCTAAAACTAATGTTTTAAGTGGACTAAATGTTAATGTAGCATCAATGAATGCACCATATGTATCATCATTACCTTCTACTATTACTGAACCTATGACAACAACTATTCCAAGTTATGAAACAATAGGAGGAACAGAAACTGGTACAGAAACTACTGGTACAGCAATAACGGTACCTGAGACTCTTCCACCTGTTACACCGTATGAACAATATGCCCCGTCTCTTTTCTGGCCAAGTTATGGTTATCCAGGTATGGCCTTTCCATCTGCTATGCTTGGTTTGCCAGGGCAAGGAAGAAAAGGCAAAAAAGGACGAAGGCAATTAATATCAAGTATAGTTACTAATCCATTTAGAAACATAGCAGGTGAGTGGTGGGCAAGACAAAAAGGTATGCCAGTTAGTCTACCCAAAGGATTGACAGGCAACTTCCCTAACTTAGCACGTATTAGTGGCAGTACCAGGCCAAAAAGTTTAATAAGTCCAACATTTAGTACTGCTAATAAAATAAAACAAATGGTAGGAAAAGTTGGCCGAACATCGAGGTTTTAAAATGATGAATAAAAAAGCTATAGGTACCGCCTATGTGTGGATTTATGGCCTCGTCAGTTTATTTGGACTTGGTATCCTTTATATAGTTTTTGACCAAGTTTTTATGCAGTATTTGTTACCAGTAATGAAAAACCAAGTTAATTCAACAACAGGTTTGCCTGGTATTGCAATTGACCAAGGAACAGTACAAACAATTTTCCAAAATTATGACCAATATATGGCATTTTGGCATTTACTTCCATTTATATTATTTGGAGTAATTGTAATTTATATGATATTAATGGGAATAAGAAGGGAAAGAAACGATGAATATTTGTGAGGTTGTATGATGAAAAATATGTCAGAAATTTTTAAAGGAAAAGTGCCAGGGGTGGGTAAAATGGAAAAAGGAGATGTAGAAGAGGACGTGGTAGGTAAGACTACCAAGAACGCAGATGTAAAAGCTAAAATTTACGGTGATGTTTTTACAGGCAAAAAACCCTCTGATGTTTTTAATACTGAAAAACGTTCATATATTTCTGAACTTTTGATTGGTGTTAAGGAAAAAATAAAAGATGCTGAGAAAGGTACAGAGAACGTAAAGAAATTTGATGTAAAAGGATATGTTGGCATTGGCACAGGCCATACCAAAGCATTTGACCGACCAGTAAATTTTACAAAGAGGACAACTTTTAAGCCTAATGAAATGGTGAGAAGATTTTTAGGTCCTATGTCTGACAAATCAGGAAAGAACTACAAAGGACAAATGTCTACGAATAATATAAGTAAGGTAAAAGAAATTATAGGTAATAGTCAGTCTGGCAAAATGAATGAAATGCTTGGTACACACCAGTCAAAGAAAATGGAAGAACTATTAGGCAATCCAGCTCATAAGCATAGTGATATACATAGCCTCATAGGCAATAACAATTCTGTTAATGTTATTAATAGAATAGTTGGACATAAGTATTTTGATACACGAAGTAAAAATTTAGACCAGCCAGTTACTGAGGTGGCTAATATATTGCCTAAGGCTGCTGAATCTGTAGCACAACCAGGAATGGCTACTGAGTTTAGATATACATATGAAACACCTAAGGTGGCAAAAATATCACCATTAGAAATAACAACAAGTAAACCATCTGTTCTTCAAAAAATTGGTAGAGTAATAGGTTCTGGTGCTAAAGTAGGATTACAAGCATTTGGCAAGGAAGCTGCTGCATTAGCTTTACCGCCAAAGAGAGCTAATGCTGGTTTGGGTGGTGAAATAACTATACAATCTGGTAAAGGAACTATTACGACTACTCCGGAAGCCTTGAGGACTCAGGCATTTATGACATATTTAGCTAAAACAAAAAATCCATCACCTGAGGGGTTAAAAAATATAGCGAGATTTTTTGGAGGCAGGGGAGGATATGAGGAAGAGCCAAGTGTATTAGTTAGAGGAGCAAGAGAATTTGCTGAAGGATTGGGCGCTGCTACTGCTGCTTTGCCAAATGTTGAAACCGCTGCTATGAGGATGATGCCAGTTGATACAACCGAGGGTATAATGAGGTCAGTAAGTACAGTTGGTCGAACTCCATTATCACCAGGCAGAGTAACTATGTTGACTGGCTCAAGGAGTAATCCATATAACTTTTCAAAGTTTTATGATACAAAATTTACTGGAAAAAGTTTGCCTTTATATTTAGGTCAATATACATCTAATCCATATTTAAAGAGCTATGAGCCACAATGGCCTCAGCCTGCTCAACCAGCAATGCCATTTGGTGTACCAATTTCAAGACCAGTATCGCAGCCGGCTGTTGAATCATATGCACAACCAAGCTATCCCCAGCCATCATATTCACCGGGGACAAGTGCAAATAAAGTATGGTCACCATCAACAAGGAAATGGGTATCATATACACGAGGCAATTATAACACAGCAAGACGTACAGCCTCTATGCCCACTCCTATGATGGCTGAAACAAACTATTGAAGGGACAATTATGGGGCTAACGAATAAACTTTTAATACTACTTTCCGTTTTGATAGTAGTTTTACCTATGGCTTTTGCTTGGATACCAGGGTATAGTTATAGATTTCCTTTAGATTGTACTAATGCTACAGGAGTTCCTGTTGCTATTAATGGAAGCAATGGCGTAACATTGCCTGGAGATGAAGCTAAACAATTTATATGGACTGTCTGCCAGCCTAGCACATATTTGTATTATATAGATGCTTTTAATTATACTACTGGCAATGATACTGACCACGTTCCCTTTGAAATAGAAGTAGGCAATGGAACTAATGATATTGATTACTGGAATGTATGGACTGGCTATTTTGCTGTTTATCATGGATTTTTGCAAGGCTACCAAATATTGGATAGTTCTCCTTATAGCAATCATGCTACTTCTGTAAATGTTAATAATGCTACACTTTCATCAGAACCAAGTTTTATAGGCAATAGTTTATCTTTTGATGGGTCTACCTGTTATGTATCAGGTGCTTCAGGAATTGGCACTACAACACCATTTACTATTATGAATTTTGTTAGGTTTAATACTACTGCGGGATATCAACAAAGTATAGCAGTTGGACTTTTTGGTATTACTGATTGGAGAGCGCCATTAATTCATGCTGGTGGTGGCACTTTTGATTTTATACCATGGCAGTTAATAGATGCTTTTACTACTCTAACAAAAGACACCGATAATCATATATTCTTTTCATATTGGGATAATACAGCTTCAGGAGTATGGGCAAATGTTTCTGGTGGTGTTGATAATATTGTTACATATGTAGGTAGTCCAAGTGCTAATAGTAATTTTACTTTTGCTTTAGGATGTGAAGCTTCGAGTAATGCGTGGAAAATGACTGGATACCTTGATGAAGTAAGAGCCTATAATGGTAACATGACACCAATAATGATGTCTCAGATAATAAGTAATCATAATAATATAGCTGGATACGGAATGCTTGGTAACAATGAAGGTAACTTTCCTCTTGTTATTAATAATCCTACAGTAAATGAAACTTTTACTACAAGTGGTTTACCGTATTCTGTTTATTTAAATTATACTACTTTTAATGTTACTGATTGCTGGTTTAATCTTGATAGTGGAACTAATTTTTCATTGCCTGATTGTAACAACACTTATTTTAATGTTTCTAGTTATGGCAATCATTACGTTACGGTATATGCTAATTATACCGGTACGGTAGTTAATAAAGTTCAGCCGTTTAGTGTAGTATTTTCTCCAAATTGGATTAATGGCTATAGCTATAGAATACCTTTTGATTGTGATAGTGCTAATGGCACAGTAGTTCTAATTAATAATTCATATGGTCTTAGTTTACCTGGTAATAATCAGAAACAATATATTATGACTAGATGTGATAATAGCACTGGAATGTTTCTTTATTATAATACTTATGCAAATTATACTGTTGCTGATGGTAATCAAGTTTTAAGAGATTTTGAGGTTGTTTATGGTAATGGCACAAGCTCAAATCCTGATAATTTATGGAGTGGATACCTTGATGTTCATCATTTAACGAAAGATTATTTGGATTCTTCACCATTGCATAACAATATGGAATTACAGGGTGGAAATGCTTATTTTATACCCAATGGTTCTTATTATGCTGGACGATGTGTTAATTTTGATGCTGGTGCATGGCTTGAGAATTTAACTACTTCAAATATTCCGTTTGGAAATAATGATATGACATTTATTGGTTTAGCATATCATCCACATTCTGGATATCAATCAGGTATGATGATGTCGGTTGGTGGAACGGATGGGTCTAATTATTTCCCAAGTTTTGCTGGATATACTGCTGGTGGTGATGCTACCTATTCACTTCAACTAAATGGATATTATACGGGTACAGGCTATTATACTATTAATGAACCGTGGGCAAATCCAATATTTATAGCGATGACATATATAGCAGCTACTGGTGAGGTTCATATATATGATGAGCCACAGGCTGGTGGAGCATTAAATGATTGGGCTTCATCTTCTGGTGCATTTGATATTCAGGCACAACAAATAAGAATAGGTCGGGCGCTATCAAACGCTTATCCATATATATGGGGAAATGCTCCTAATAATTGCTTACAAGAGGTAAGATTATATAATGGTACATTACCTCTTGACCAGATTAATCCTATTCATTTAGGTATAAGAGGAGGAGCAGAAGGATATGGTGAGGCTGAGGAGACTGAGGAACCATTATCAATTAATATAATTTCTCCATCTCAAAACCAAGTGTTTTATAGTGGTAATATTCCTTATCATTTGTATTTAACGTACAATGTATCACTTGGTGCAATATGCTGGTATGTTCTTGATAGTGGTAATAATGTATCACTACCCAATTGTAATAATGATTATGTTAATATTCCAAGTTTTGGATTACATAACATAACAGTATATGCTAGAAATAGTGAAATGATATCTATTAGTGATACTAAAGACTTTAATGTAACATTTTCTCCTGCACCCACGGTTATTATTAATACTCCAGTTAATGGTTCTTCTCTCACAGTTTCTGGATTGCCAGCTGATGTTGTAATAAATTATAATGCTATACCATCTATTAATAATACTCTTAGCCAATGTTGGGCTGATAGTATACCCAGAACCTATTTTCCTGGATGCATAAATGGAACTGTTCCATATAATAGTTATGGACCGCAGACAATTACTGTTGAATCAAATGATACATATAATCATATTGGTTCTGATACTAAACATTTTGCGTTAGGATTATTAACAAGTAACATTGCCTCTACGCCAATTGTTGTTAGAAATATTACCTATGCTATTACATTTAATTTTGGCGGACAAAATGCTTCGTGTACAATAATTAGTAATGATAGTAATATTAATTGTGTAATGGTTGATGGTCCCACACCTGCTAACGTTTTATGTGGTGTTACATATGGTCAATATGGAAGTGTAAAATTATATGGAACTTGTATTGATGATATTTATAATTTGACTTATACTCAATTACCAATTACTGTAACGCTTGATAGCCGTACTCCAATAGTTGCTTTTCAGATACCAGCAAATCAGACAGGGTTTGTAACTACTACTTTGCCGTATGGTGTAGTTCTAAATTATACAGTTTCTCCTCGCGTATCAAATTGTTATGTTCCTACTACAACCCAATGTTATCAACCGTTTGCTAATGAAAGTACATATTGTGGTGCTGTTGGTGGTGGGTCGTATTCTAATTTTGGTTCATGGTATTCCTATGCTCCTCCTGAATTAGGATATGATAATGATTGGAGTACTCGTGCTATTCCATTACATAGTGATGCATATCCACCTCCTTATATGATTAATTATTTTTTAATAACATATTTTAAATCTGCTGGAGCGGTTTATGGACACTTTAGATTTTGGGTTACTTGTCAATCAAGTGGTTGTGGTTTTTACCAAGGTCCTGCTGATGTAAATTTACCGTTATCGTGCTGGAATTATTATCCAGATAAAGTTGTAATAAGATTTGGTAGAACACAAGGTGGTCCTTGGCCTTATACTGGCTATTTGTTACCACAATGTTATGATGGTGGTACAGGATACGAAGGATTTACTGATGTAGGCCTACCACCTCCTGGTGGGCCTGTTTGGGATTATGGTGCCTTTATTGCTGATACTGGAATGTTATGGGATATGACTCGTATACCATTCCAAAACTGCACTAATGGTACGTTTTATGAATCATCATATGGATTAAAGCAAATAACTATGATTGCTGAAAGTGATGGTGGACTTAAAGGAAATGATACTGTTTGGATAAATGTTGGTAATTTGACCAGTAATATTAGTCAGAGTCCCGTAGTATTTACAAGAAATATACAATATAAAATTATATATAATTTTGGTGGCTATAATGCTACTTGTAATATTTTTGCTGATACTTTAGATGTTTCGTGTGTTGGGTCAAATGGTACATCACCAATATTATCCAATTGTACATTTTTGGCAAAGAATGAAAATGTATCATTATATTCCTCTTGCACAGATACTAATGGCTTTGTATATTATGAACCATTGCAGCCAATAGTGGTTGATAATGTTTTGCCTGTTGTAGCTATACAACAGCCTATTCCAAATTCAAGTATAACAGCACCTTTGCCATATACTACATTAGTTAATTATACTGCCTCTGATACATATCCAATTACTTGTAAATTAATGGATTATTGCTACCAAAATTTGGCTAACGAATCCACAGCATGTGGTGGATATAATAATGGAACATATTATATATATAATGAAACCCCTATAAGTTCTTCTGATTACAGCTGGGCTGATGGAAATTGGAATACCGGTTTCTCAAATAGTGCTCCATTTGGATTATATACTAATTATTCAATACCGTATGTGCAATATCAGACTATGAGGGGTGCTGTTTATCAAATTAAAGGAACACTATTAACTCAATTAGTAGTTAATACATTAAATTTAACTATTCCAAATGATTGCCTGCTTAACAATTATACTCTTTCGTTAGATGCAGAAATATATGGTCCTAATCTTGCATTCTATTGCCGTAATGCAAGTCAGCCGTTTACATTATATTCTGATAATACTGCTCCATGGATTTTATTATTGTCTTTTGTTGATTTAGGAAATAATGAGTTCTATGAGGGTGCTATTAATTGGGATTTTGGTAAGGATTTGCCAACGTGTGCTAATACATCAGCAACTGTTAATAGTTTTGGTGTTCATGATGTTACAATAAAGGCCACTAATATTTATAATGTATCATCAACATATACAAGTAGTTTTGCCTTAGGTCAAATAACCAGTAACATTAATTCATATCCGGTTATTACTAATGTTAATCAGACTTATACTGTAAATTATTTAGGATTTTTGGGAATAGGTGTAACCTGTAATGTTATAACTAATACCACAAGTATGATATGTTCTCCGGGAACAAGTATTTCTCCTGCTCCTATATCTGTTGGTTGTGCTGTAAATTCAAATACATATGAAAATATAACTTTATATGCGAGATGCAATGATTCATATGGATATAATTATACAGAGTCTGCCCAATCTGCATTAATATATACTAAATTACCAGCTATTAATATCCAATCTCCTATACCTAATACTGGTACTGTGGTAAGTAGTGTACCTGCTGTAATCCCATTAAAATATACAGTATCAACATTATTCTTAGATAAGTGTTGGGTATATGCTCCGCAAAGTGGAAGATGTTATCAGGAAACAGCTAATGCCTCTTCTCTTTCAGATGGAGTATGTGGATTAGTATATTCTGGGTCTTATAGTAATGATGGTACTTGGAATAATAATTTGAATACTATAGATGGTATTTGGAACACATATGGATATGCAAGTGCTGGCGCTGCTACTGAATATATTAATTATACTCCGCCTGTAAGTGCGTTAAGTAGTTCATTATGGCAAACATCAGGCATTGGATTATCTGGTGGTGGAGTAGTTAATTTAAGTATAGTAAGCTGCTGGAATCCATCATTATTGCAGTTTAAAATGATATCGTCATTCACTAATAATTCTAATTATTGGTATTGCTATAATACTACCAACTCATGGCAGCTATTGAGAACTGCTGGTTTAGGACCAAATGGTTATGGAATTAATGAGGAAGGTATGTGGTGGAATCTAAGTTCAATAATTACTCGGCAAACATTAGCTAATTGTACTAATTCATCTTTTGTTTTTGGAACATATGGTTTACAGAATATGGTCTTATATGTTAATAACTCATATGGAGGCATAAATAATGTTAATGATACTTTTGGTATTGGGAGTATAAGTAGTAATGTTCCAAATGGTACAATAATAACTAATGGTAGTTCGGTAAATTATACTATAACCTATAATATTATAAATTCTGATACCTGTACATTAGTTAGTGATAATCCATTATTCACTTGTGAGAAAAAACAGGCTATGTCACCAATCAATATTTCTTGCAATTATGTATTAACTGCAGGCAGAGTAAATATTTATGCTTCTTGCAACGACAGTAATGGCTTTTATTATAATGAGAGCACAAAAGTAATAGGAACTGTTATTATTCCTAATGTAACAATATTAAATCCTTATGACCGTTCTGGTATTGGTGCGAATGCATTGCCAGTTAATATACCGTTAAATTATGTTGTAAAAGGATATTCTATAGATAGATGCTGGTATGTAACCAAGGCGGGAATTAAAGCATATTTGCCGTCCTGCATTAATACTACTATTCCATTTTATTCATATGGTAGTGATTTTATAACAGTTTATTCTAATAATACTGTTGCGCAGGCTGGCTATGCTACTGCCTCATTTAATATAGGATATATATCATCTACAGTATCATCTACTCCAGTTTACACCTTGCAGCCTAATATAACTAAACCTTATACCTTATCATATAATTTTGGTTCTGTTTCTCCTTTAATATGTGGAATAGTTAGTAATCGCACTAATTTTATTTGTGGTTCGGCCTCTGGTCCATCGCCATTAACTATTAATTGCTATACAACTAATTTAAGTACAGAAATTGTAGCACTTTATGGTTCATGCTTTGGAAATGATAGTAATTTTTATGAGGAGACTCCATTTAATGTTTTAGTTGATAATATACCACCAGTAGTTACTGCATTATCGCCTCCTAATAGTTCATATACTGGAGCATTACCACTTAAATTTGCAATTAATTATAGTGCTATTCATGGTGCTCCTGGCGCTGTTAGTCAATGTTGGTATACAGTTAGTAATGGCGATACAGGGTTATTGCCGAGTTGCAATGATGGCAATATAACATTTAATGGACCATTTAATAATTGGACTTATATAGTATATGCTAATAATACGGGTAATGTAATAGGCTATAGCACTGCTGTGTCCTTTGCTGCAGGCAACATAGACACTAACTTGTCCTCATACTACGTACTTAGTGGAGACTTTAATGTTGGGGTTACTCCACACGTAGGGCCTTTTGCTACAGTATGTTCACTAATAACTACTGCTCCTGAAGTTGTATGCAGTCCGTTCTCTGGATTTAGCGAGATAAGTGGAACCATACCGTGTACTATTACTACTAATGTTCAAAAAGCTCTAACTGCATATGTACAATGCACAAATGCTGTGGGGTATTCATTTAATTCACCAACTGTTAATTTATACATAGCTAGTGGTTATCCTATGTTTAATGGCACTCAGTTTAATTCAGCTAACAAGGTAGCGAGTGGAATAAGAAACATTACAGGGCAATTTAATGTGAGTGATAGTTTTAATGTTTATGAGGTAGCTGCATTCTTAAATGGTGTTCAGATTGATTCAAGGACAGGACTTAATGTTCCGTTCTATACATATAATCTGAACTATAATCTTGATGGATTATATAGTCCAGGCATTTATACATTAATGGTACAGGTTTGGAACGGCAACGGACACGTGCATCAAAGCAATGTTTCGTATTCATTTTATATTGGTAAAGCTCTTAATGTAAATGCTTATAATCTTGCTACGGGTTTGCCAAATAATAATTTTACAGTTGATGTTGTGCCAATTTCAGTTGATATTTATACCGGACAATTTAGTGGTCCAATAAGTTTTAGTGGAAGTACTGGTTTAATAGAAAATTTAACAGCAGGAACTTATAATTTTAATTGGAGTAGTCCAACAATGATTAGCAACCAACAGCACGTTATAATAAATAATGGGTCACAAAATATTCAATATACTTCATCATCTGCTCAGTTGATAGTATATGTAAGGAACTTACAAGACCAAACTCCAATAAGTGGAGGCATTGCAATATTGCAGAATGCTTCGGGCTTTTATAATCAGATTAATAGCACTACAGCAATATTAACTTATTATCTCAATCCTAGCCTCTATTCATTAAATTTAACAATGGGTGGATTTTATACGCCACATTTTGATAATAATATTTCATTATCTTATCAAGAAAATTTAACTTATTATGCTGATATAGGCTATACATTATCATTTACATTTTATGATGAAAAAACATTAGCACCGTTTAATATGTCATCTCCTACCAGCTTAATATTGGAGATAAGATGCACTCAGAGCACATTGAGGATACCTATAATTAATTCAACTACATATCTTTCGCCTAGTAATAATACATTTTCTACTCCTGTTAATTGCACATTTGTTAGTTATACCTTCCACGTATTTTTTGGAGATTTATCACCTGCTGTTGATTACTTTAGAACGTTTATTTATAATCCCCTCAATACGTTCTCTGCTGTTAATAGTGTTTATTTAATGGACTTGAGAAATACTGTTTATGTAATAGACAATCTCATAATAGATGATTTGCTTGGCATATATGCTACGCCAAGTATTTTTGTGAAAGAATGGGTTAATACTCAGTTAGTTACCATAACAAGTGATTTTACTGATGTTGAGAATAAAATAGTTGCATATCTTATGCAGAATAATCAGTATGTTCTTGAACTTTATAGCAGTAATCAGCCAATGAAGGTTTTAGGTAATTATGTAGCTTCGGATAGTGGTAATAAAATATTGAGGTTATATGCTGTTATGCTTGGGCCTATACCACCATCTACTATTACACAAACGGGAGGCAGCATAACAGATAGTAATAATACTAAATATGCATATTTCTATTATAATAACACTGCTGGTAGCACATCATTTGTAACGGTAGAAATTATAGCGAACAGAACCTCTTCGTCACCAGGAATATTATTAGCCAATTATACTACAACAGAATCCTCTTTATTTTACGGATATGATTTAACAGGCTATAATACCAGTGATATTACTGTTATTGGAACTGTAGGAGGACCACAAGGCACATATAGAAATGTATACCAGGCTCAGGTACAAGCATTAGCTACTCCGGTTACTACTGTTATGCAATATTTTAATTGGTCTTATATTACTGGTGCCAATGGCAAACAAAAAGCTGTTTTGGGGAATACATTGCAGTGGTTTATAACATTACTAATAGCATTTATTGCTTTGGCCGCTACCATTGATACAGGTAATATTATTAGTTTTGTATTAATAATATTTGGAGCATTTTTCCAGATGATAGGCATATGGCCGGTCTCAATGGCAATACTTGGACTATCATTCCTTGTTGCCTTAATATCATTGTTAGTGCAAGGAAGGAGAGGGCAATAAAATGGATAAATGGATATTTATAACAATAATATTGGTGGCGGTAGCCCTCAATTCCTCTGCTTTTATTTTACCACTCTTTATTCCTGAACTTACACTGCAAGGGGCAATGGGAGTTGATGTTTATCAGAAAGATTTACCAAATAGTTTGACTACTTGGGCAAATAGTACCACATCCAATCCTGAGGCACCTATGACCCAACAAGCTAATTTAATTTATAGAGTGCTTGATATGATTAATATTGGTTTTATTTCATCATTTGTAAGAACAGTGGCATCTGTACCACAATATTTATATGCGTTTCCAACCCTTGTAATGAGAATAATTGGCCCTATGCTTGATGATGGTGCAATAGCTAATTGTGTTATTGGGACTTTTGGATGTTCACCTGGTCCTCAGTATATTGCTATTAATGGAATGCTAATTACATTTTTTTCAATAGGATATGGATTTGCGATATTTGGATTATGGAGTGGAAGGGAGATGTTTAGGGACTAAAATGTTTATAGGCACAAATACAACGGGATGGGCACAATTGATGGGCGGAGACTTAGTTGGAGCAGCCTATAGTATGTATAATGCTTCTTTTGCTGGGTTATTTATTATAGCATTGTTCCTTGTCTACCAATTTATGTTGTATCTTAAGGTCAGAAATTTAACACTAAACTTTGTAACAGGAATAATTTTTGGGAGCTTATTTATATCTGCCCAATTAATACCAGGTCTTGCTTTGCCAATATTAGCGTTTATATTGATAATGGAGTTTGCTCTTATATTAATAACCTGGTTTATAAGCTAAAATGAAAAAGAGAATAATTAAAACAAGCAATAAGGAGATATACGAAAAGTTTAGTATGCTCCATTTTTTATCAGAGATTACTCTAAAAAATGTAGAGAAATTTCAGGTAGAGAGAATAATAAGAAACATAAATGGTGATAGTCGGATTCTAGATATGGAATTGGTTGGAGATTATATAATTATAAGAAAAATCAATCCATTTAAGTTTGATATATACTACAAAGGCGGTTAGGTAAACAAATATATATATAAATAAACCTTGTATAGTACAGTTATAAATGATTCTTATAAGCAGTTATATTAATCATTTTTTAAAACAAGGAGGATGATATAAAATGTTTATGGAAATAGCTATTGGAGCAATTGGAATTGGAATCGTATTGATGGTTGGATACCTGGTTATAGCTCAGGTTAAGGCTGCATTGCCAGTGGTTGATGCAAATACAACTGCTGCTTTGAATAGCACACAGGCTACAGTTTTTGCTGGCTTTGGATTAATTGCAGTTGGCATTATAGTGCTTGCTGCGTTTGGACTTATCAATATATTCCAGTAAGGATAGATAAGTAAATATATATATAAATAAGCAACATATATCATATATTATCAGTTAGAAGATAACTGAAAGAATAATAACAACGAAATCGGAGGTAAACGAAAATGTTTATGGAAATCGCCATTGGCGCAATTGGAATAGGAATCGTTTTGATGGTCGGTTATCTGGTTATTGCCCAGGTTAAGGCTGCACTGCCAGTAGTTGATGCAAACACAACTGCTGCTTTGAATAGCACACAGGCAACTGTGTTCGCAGGATTCGGCCTGATTGCTGTTGGCATAATCGTGCTCGCTGCATTTGGCCTCATTAACGTATTCCAGTAAGCCTACTGGAATTTTTTTATTTTTATTTTCTTATTTTTTCTTAGTTCTTCGTTCTCTAATGGAAATATTGAAAAATAAGGCAAAAACTTTATATACAACCTATGTTATTGTAGATATATTACAGTTAGAGGTGTAACATAATGCTGTTTTCATTATATGTTATTTTGGAAATAATTGCGGTTGGTTTTTTTGCAGCATCATTTTTTACCAAACAAGAAATTCTTTGGGCAGTAACTCTATTAAGTTCTGCGTTGTTGATGTTTTCAAGTTTTGGTGTTGAGTATTATGTTTATCAATGGAACACAACAATACAAGCATATTCGCCAGTAATGGTTACTTTTAGTTATCCTTATATGATGGGATTTAATACACTATTCTTTGTGCTGTCTCTGGCGTTAGGTCTGTTTGATTTATTTGAGAAATACGGAACTAAAATTACAGAGAACGAGGACCATGCATAAATTTTATTTAATTATTTTAGCACTTATCTGTTTAGGTATAAGTGGATGTATGGATTATGGTATGCCTGCCTCTCCTCCAGGAGGGACAATAATTAATTATTATACCAACGGAACTAATTTAAGTTTCTATATAAAAAATAACACCAATGGTGGATATACTATCTATGGCATATGGGGTTATTTTGATAATATAAATGTAACTAATCTTAATGTGCAGAATCTTAATGTTGCTAATTTTAGTGGTGGAAATGGAACACCGGTTTATATTACCAATGTTACGTGGGATGATGGAATATTTAATATGACTTGGAGTAATGGTCAGTCATTTGTATCTCCTAATCTAACTGGTCCACAAGGTCCACAAGGAGCAACTGGTGGCCAAGGTCCTCAAGGACCTCCTGGACCACAAGGCACACCAGGTACTAATGGTACTAATGGCGTTAATGGTACAGGTACTAATATCACTGCAGATAATATTTATTTGTATTTTAATGGAAGCACTATTACTCTCAATCAAACCAAATTAAATGAAACAATAGTTAATATCTCTAAAATTAATAGCTATACTCTAATAGTACCAATTGTAGTTAGTGGTGGTAGTGGCCTCGTTGATACATCTCCTTTATTGAATTTTGAAATTACTCAGATAATAATAACGCCTGTAACAAATACAAACAAATACAGATTCTTAGCAACCGAAACTCCGGTTACTACTAATATTATTGATAGAGACTTGATTACTCATACAGGAGAATGGAATATAATGAAGCAATATTCAATAAATAGTGCTATAGAATTAACAATATATAATGCTACTAATGACGAAACTTTTAATGGAACAATACGATATATTAATAATGGCGGTTAAAAGAGGTGTGGTATGAATAAAGCTCTAATATTAACATTGGGTATGATGTTATTATTAGTTGGAGTAGTATATGGTATTCAGCCAACTCAACAATTTAATAAGATTTATCTTACTCCATTTTATAGAGAGTCTTTGTCTTCTAATACTAATTATACATTTACAGTAAGTATAAATCCTCCAGATAAAATAACATCAGTTATTGGTGCAATAATAAGTTATAATGCTCAAATTAATGGCCAGTCACAAAACTTTTCAATTTGGGTAAACGGCCGAGCATGCAATACTCCTTCATATTATATAGCAACAGCCTTTTCTACTACTGGCAATATGCAGTTTTCATTTGATTGTTCTAACACTATTAATAGTTCTGGAATATATAATATTACTTTAAAATCTGCGGTAAATACTGGAGCAGTATCAGGATGGGTTGATTTAACTTATATGAATAATCCAAAAGGTAATGTGCAAATATCAGGTACTGAATATAGTCCGTTTGACCCCGCTACAATATTTGTTCAATTACAAGATGCAAACGGCTTTCCTATAAATAATGGCAGCTGCTTACTTGATGTTTATTATCCTTTTAATGGCTCTATACATCCTTATACCATTGTTAAAACACCTATGCTTGGTGCACTTGGCAACAACGGAATTTATTATTATGATATGCTCGCTCCAGCAACATTAGGGGTATATATGTTATCAGTTCAATGCACTTATACGTATAGGTGGATTTGGATTTATCCACCGAATGAAATGATATACTATCCAATTGCTAACCGTATGGGTGGAACATGGTTAGTTAATAATCCAGAAGTTTTAAATTCAAGAGAGGATGTACAATATGAAAAATGCACAGGCACAATTGCTAATTCGTGTGCCTCCAACTATACTTTTAATATTACTCAATACGGAAGTATTGCTAATATAACATCTGTTAATATTTATTATTCAGGACAGGATGATTCATCAAAAACATTAACAATGGCTTATTGGAATGGTAGTGCCTTTGTTAATTTACCAAATACTCTCGCTTTTTCAGGAACTGCAACAACTCAACCATCACCATATGATGAATTTTTTTCAAATACACTACCAGTTTCTGCTGTAATAAATAATACTGTTATAATAAAACTTTTTATTACAAGTGCTGGTAATAAACTTTATAATAATTGGTTATCATTAGCAATATTATCATCAACTGGTATAGTGCAGGATGTTAAGGGTAGTTCTGAGATGCATATAACCAATATACCCAATGCTACAACACAGCAAGTTTGGGCTTTTACTGGTAATATATCAAATAATATAACTACCCAATTATCATCAAAAATATGGTCGTATCCAGTTCGTAACTTAACATATTATGCTGATTCAGCTAATTATACAAATGTTGGCCAAGTTGTGTGGACTTTTGCTACTCGTAATTTAACATATTATCAAGATGTAACTAATTATACTCTAATTAATCAGGGCGTATGGAATTATGCTACAAGAAACTTAACCTATTATAATATGAGTGATACTACCAATTATTCATTAATTAATCTAGGAGTGTGGACCTATGCTACTCGTAATCTAACCTATACGCCAGATATGACTAATTATAGCAGAATTAGCAATATGACACCAAGTGATGTATGGACATATGTTAGTAGAACTTTAACAGTTGCTCCAGAAAATTTAACTGCTATAAGTATAGCTGTATGGAACTATGCTACACGCAATTTAACTTTTTATCCTGCTCAGACTGATATGACTAATTATAGCAGAATTAGCAATATGACACCAAGTGATGTTTGGACCTATGTTACACGAACTTTAACTGCCCCACCAGAAAATACGTCTGCTATAGCATTAGCTGTATGGAACTATGCTACAAGAAACTTAACGTTCTATCCTGCTCAAACCGATATGACTAATTATACCTTAATTAACCAGGGAGTATGGAGTTATGCTACTAGAAACTTAACTTATTATAATATGAGTGATACTACAAATTATACTTTAATTAATCAGGGTGTATGGACTTTTGTTACAAGGAATCTAACATATTATCCTACTCAAACAGATATGACTAACTATACATTAATCAATCAGGGAGTATGGAGTTATGCTACAAGGAATTTAACATATTATCCAAATGATACTAATAGTGTAGCTTTAGCAGTATGGAATTATGCCACTCGTAATTTAACTTTTTATCCTGCACAGACAGATATGACTAACTACTCAAGAATAAGTAATATAACACCTTCTGATGTGTGGACATATGTTAGCAGAACACTAACCGTTGCTCCTGAGAATCTAACAGCAATTAGTGTTGCAGTTTGGAACTATGCTACACGAAATTTAACATTTTATCCAGCTCAAGTGGATATGACTAATTATACATTAATTAATTCAGGAGTGTGGACATACTCAGTAAGAAACTTGACCTATTATCCTACTCAAACTGATATGACTAATTATACATTGATAACTCAAAACATTTGGACATATGCTACTCGTAATTTAACATATTATCCAAGCACAGATGCCTCTATTGCTTTAGCTGTTTGGAACTATACTACCAGAAATTTGACTTTTTATCCTGCACAAACAGATATGACTAATTATTCAAGAATAAGTAATCTATCTGCCGCTGATGTTTGGACATATGTTACAAGAACATTAACCTCTCCACCTGAAAATTTATCAGCAATAAGTATAGCTGTTTGGAATTATGCTACCAGAAATTTAACATTCTATCCTGCACAAACGGATATGACTAATTATAGCAGAATAAGTAATATGACTTCTGCCGATGTATGGACATATGTTATAAGGAATCTTACCTATTATCCTGCACAAACAGATTTGACAAATTACAGTAAAATAAGCAATATGACTCCAAGTGATGTATGGACATATGTTACAAGAAATTTAACGTGGTATCCAGGCAATGATACATCTGGAATACCATTAGCAGTATGGACCTATGCTGTTCGCAATTTGACTTATTATCCTGCACAATCTGATTTAACTAATTATACTCTTATCAATGTAGGAGTGTGGAATTATGCTACTCGTAACTTAACATATTATCCTGCTCAAGTTGATATGACTAATTATAGTGTCATTAATAGTGGAGTATGGACTTATGATACACGTAATTTAACATATTATCCAACAGTATCAGTTGATACATCATCTATTGCTTTAGCAGTATGGAATGCTACTACTAGAAATTTAACCTTTTATCCACCTCAAGTTGATATGACTAATTATAGTAAAATTAGCAATATAACTCCAAGTGATGTTTGGACATATGTTACACGAACTTTAACCTCTCCGCCAGAAAACTTATCTGCTATTAGTGTTGCTGTTTGGGATTATACTACAAGGAACTTAACTTTTTATCCTGCACAAACAGATATGACTAACTACTCAAGAATAAGTAATTTAACTGCTGATGAGGTATGGAATTTTGTAACTCGTAATCTTACTTATTATCCAATAGTGAGCAATTTAACTGCTGCTGATGTGTGGAGCTATGCCAGTAGAGTGCTAACATATTATCCATCTAATGATTCAACTGTTGCATTGGCAGTATGGAACTATGCTACACGAAACTTAACTTATTATGAAACAACAAACAATAGTGCTATAGCTGTAGCTGTTTGGGATTATAATACAAGAAATTTAACATATTATCCTGTTGGCATACAGGCAGGAGATGTATGGAATTATGCTACAAGGAATTTGACTTATTATCCTCCAATGGTTAGCAATTTAACTGTAGATGAAATATGGAGTTATTTAAACAGGACATTAACTTATTATCCACCATCAGGCAATCTATCTGCTAATGATGTATGGACCTATATAAATAGGAACTTAACATATTATCCACCCTCTGGCAATTTAACTGCTGATGAGGTATGGACATATATAAACCGGAGCCTAACATATTATCCGCCTTCCGGTAATTTAACTGTTGATGAGGTATGGAATTATTTTAATAGGACACTAACATATTATCCGCCTGCTATAACTAATGATACTGCTACTGCCATAGCAGTATGGAACTATGCCAATAGGGAATTAACTTATTATCCATTTAATGATACTACTATCTCTATTGCTGTATGGAATTATGTAACGCGCAATTTAACTTATTATCCACTTAGCTTGCAAGCAAGTGATGTGTGGAATTATGCTGCAAGGAACCTAACATATTATCCTGCAGTAAGTAATTTGACTGCTGCTGATGTTTGGAGTTATTGGACACGAAACTTAACTTATTATGAACCGGTTAATGCTACAGATGTTTGGAATTATACTGGACCAATAAATTTAAATATACTATCACAGTTTGCAGATAATATATGGAATTATGTTGGTAGATACATAAATGGTATTTTAGGATAAGGAGGTTACTATGGTAGATTTGCCCACTATGCCAAGAATAGGAGAGAACACTAATAATGAGTACATTGAAGAGGAGCCACAAGAACAACCGCAGAGAATGATGCAGGTTCAACAAAATCCATTTGATATGGCTCAGTATAGAAATGTACCTATCCCTGAAACTCCGATTAGTTTTGGTGGTGGTATGGCAGAGCAATTGCTCAACGATAATGAAGTGCCAGAGAAAATCCGTAATGCTTATTGGTTCGTATTCCATAAGGATAATGTTTTAACGTTCTTAGACGAAGAGAGAAAGAAAAGTAAGCTATTAAATATGGACATTATTAAGATTGATATGCTCAATAGTGTACCATATTATGATTATACGTTTGATTTAGAATTACAATTAAATATTATAAGGAATATTTTTGAGACTAAGCTTGATAGAGCATTGGGTATTAAAGGCAGCATAAAAAACGAAAGAACTGTACTTCAATCACAGTTTACAGAACAGAAACAGATTAGTGAAAATAGCACTGGTCAAATACGTGAAGGCTTTTTAAAGAGGCTGTTTGGCAGAAGGTAAACATCTTATGAAGAATATACCATTAGCATATAGTTTGGATGATGTTTTGTTGCGACCTCGGTTCAGCAAAATCAAGAGTAGATTAGATACAGATATATTTATGCCACTTACTCAGCATTATAGTTTAGCTGTACCTATTGTTGCTACTAATATGAGTACTATTACTGAATATGAGATGGCAAAAACAATGGCACGACTGGGTGGAGCTGGAATGATACATAGGTTTCTTTCGATACCTGCTGAAGAGGAAATAGTAAGAAAACTTAAATGGGATAATATCTCACCTATAATAGCAAGTATAGGTATTTTAGATGAGGATAGAGAACGTGCTCATTCATTAGTTGATGCTGGAGTGAATATATTACTTATAGATGTAGCACACGCTCATAGTGAACAAACAATAGAACAATTAAAGTATATTAAGGGGAAACATAATGTAGATGTTATTGTTGGTAATGTTGCTACTGGAACTGCTGTAGAGGACTTAATTGCCGCTGGTGCTGATGCTATACGTGTGGGTATTGGTGGCGGAAGTAGATGTACTACAAGAACAGTTACGGGTCACGGGATACCAAACTTAACTTCACTATTAGAAGCAGTAGAAGCTCGTAATGCTTATTTTGATGCTACAAAAATATATATACCAATTATTATAGATGGTGGTATTAAGAATAGCGGTGATATAGTAAAAGCTCTATATTTTGGAGCAGATGTAGCATCTTTAGGATACTTATTAGCTGGAACTGATGAAACTCCCGGGGAGTTAGTTAAAAATGGTGATGGTATTTTTAAGAAATATTATGGTATGGCGTCTAAAGAGGCTCAGGCAGAAAAAGGTAGTATTAAAAAAGGCATAGCTCCGGAAGGATTTAGTGAATTAGTGCCGTACCAAGGACCTGTAGAAAGTATTATAGAAAATTTAGTTGGTGGAATTAGAAGTGGCCTTTCATATTCAGGTGCTAATGATATTAAAAGGTTACGAGAAATAGGTGAACCTATTCTTTTAACGTCAGCAGGACAGGCAGAAAGTAAAATAAATTAGGAGGTAAATAGAATGGCAGCAGCGGCAGTACCGTTTTACTTAAATATATATACTTGGATTGGATTAGCAATATTGTTGTTTGTGTGGTTTATAATATCAATGATTTTATTGATATTAATGGCACGTAAAACCCATGCTATTGTAGAGTTTAAAGCATGGGCAAAAGGACAGCCAATAGCAATGTTTTTTCAAGATAGCCGTTATTGTGAATGGCGGCCGGTAAAGACAGAGGCAGGGATAATACAGGATAAAGATTACGGTGCATTTATCATTAATGAGAAAGGCACATACGTTGATAGGCGTACAAAAAATATACTTATTCCGTTTGATGCTAATTTTGGAGCTAGTTTAAACATTAAAGCAGCGAAGTTAGCTGATGACTTAAAATATGTTCTCAAAGATGATGCACAACTGAGAATATTTAGAATTGGACTTGCTAATAATACATTAGATGCCAATACTGAAATAAGCGGATTAAAGACAAATGTTGAATTGGGTGCATTAAAGAGTATGATGACAGCGTTGATACCACATAATATTAATGCTAAAATAGAAAAAGTAATAGCATCACGTTTAAAGGGTTATGGCCAGGTAAATGTACCTCAGATTGCTCTATTATTCTGTGCAATATTGGGTGCTATAATCCTAGGAACTATAATAGTAAAATCGGTACTACATTAAAAAATGAAAATACACATACCACGAAAACTAATTGGGGACTATAAGAAATTTATACAAGGTACTGTGAGTACTGGTATGGAGACAGATACCACTGCTGAACTTATTAATCGTTTGGAATTAGAAGGCAGAAAATATGTATTATCTCTTAAAATTAAGAGAGGCGACTAAATGCAAGAAACTTCAGCAGTTCCATCATCTGGTTATAAGTTTTCGTCTATGCAGGAAATACGTAGCCATAGTTCGGTATTATATAATGAGCGTATGGCAATCTTATTTTATCTTTTAGATATGCGTTCTATTGATATGAATACCAACTTTAAAGTAGAAGATATTATGTATGTGCGGGCGCTGCTCAGGCAGGTATACAAAAACATACGTATGCTCATACGTTTTAACCCTGTAGCACGTGCCTCCCTTAACTTAGAAACAAAGGATAATGGCATATACATAACAGATGTAGCCTTAGGTATTATAGATAAGATGATAGAGTTCTGTGAGGTTAAAGGCTATACTATGAGAAGGATATATATTATAGCTGGGGAATTAGACAAATTTGAAATGATACTTAAGGACACATTGCAGTATTATAATTACTTTATACGACCAGATTTTAAACAGAAGCCAGATATTAATGTGGCAACAGAAGAATATATGGAAATCGCTGATAAGAAGACAATAGAGGAACTGAGAGGCATAGTTGGCAGAAACAATAGAGTTGACTTTGACCATTTAGGTAGCAAACGTATTGACCTACAGGAAATTAATGAGGTAGAGGAAGAGGATGAAGAAGTTACTGGTGATGGAACTGACTATGTTGATAGTGTGAATGCCCGAGAGGACCAAGAACACTTTGGAGACATAAAGGAGAAAGGGGAAGGGGAAGGATGAGTATTGATTTATCAATATTTGATAGCAAATTATTTGAGCAATATTTAATAGATAAAAAAGGTCTTATGGAGAGTAGTGTTAAGACATATGTGGGCGTTGTTAATCAATTACTAACTGAATCTGATGACTTAGAAACTTTAGATGCCTACAATACATTTTTGGTTAAATATGCTATTAAAAAACATTCAGGATATTATTATAATGTATTGCGTGCCTTTATTATTTGGAAGATACAAGACGACACAAAGAGAAAATATTTACTTGATAATTTAATTAAGCCTCAGAAACGAACTGATTTTAAATGGGAGAGAAAATATTTAGATGAGGATAAAATATTTGATATACTTAACAGTCTCAAAGAACCTAGGCACAGAATAGTGGCACTAATACAAACGTTGACTGGTGCGAGAGCAGGAGATGTATTGAGGCTAAAGCAAGGTAGTATAATGCCAGAAGAATATGAAGGCAAGGCTGTGCTGAGAATAAACATAACAGGTAAAGGCAACAAGCGAAATGTTGTTTATATTCACGATGAGATTGCGCAAAAAGTAATAATGAATTATATAGCTAATTTAAGTGAATTAATTCATAATTTTTTATTTTGTGTGCCAGGTAAATTTTCTAGACTTGCTGATTTTGGTGGGGATTATAGGATATATAAGCAGAACTATTTATGGTTCTGGAGCGATTTAAAACAAGCATTGCAGAGTAATGGAGTTAGTAGAGAGGATTTTGCTACTCACGACTTTAGAAGATGTTTCGCTCGGCGTTGTTGGAGTAAATTTAAAGATATTAATATTCTTCAAAGTATGCTTAATCATGCTCGGTCTGATACTACTCTTCGTTACTTAAAAAGTTCAGGATTAGCTACAATAGACTATTCTAAACAAATGCAGAGTGGCCCTTAAGTCTGAAGTAAATATATATATAAATAAGTAAGTTATATTATAGATTATAACAAGGTGATATGGAATGGATGTACATAAACACGTTAAAAAGCAAACTGATTTAGTAAAAAATACCGTTAAGCTCGGTATGATGTCAAATATAGGTGGTTCTGTTATAGGTGCATTTGGGGGTGGCGGTGCCACTGGTTCTGTTATGAGTGCTATCAACTTAGCAAATATAGGAAATTTAGCTAATGTTGGTATGAATATGTTTCCAAAAAATAGGAGGAGAAAATAAAATGACTGAAAACTTATGCAAAGGCGGAAAGGAAAAAGTAGAAAAAGGAGAAAAAGCATTATATGCTGTTAAAGAAAAAGTTCTACATAATCCAAGCACCGCGAGTGGACCAAAAGATATTCTAAGAACAATGATTGGAAAAGACAATAAGCCAACATTAAAAACAGAATCTGAACCCGTATTAAAAAAGTTTTTAGGAAAGAAGGACTAAAATGACATTTTCGCATAATGTTGTTGGGAATATTTTAGGTACTAAAGATAGAAGTAAAAATAGAGTTACAAGAAAGCAGGCAGAAGAATATGCTGAGGAACAGCATAAGGCATTTTTACATCAAGAAAATACTAAGCACAGGAGAAAAGAGGAGGAATAAAATGACAACTAATATTGGAGAAAAAGTTTTAAGAAATATTATGGGTCATAAAAATTTAAATTTGGATAGAACTAGTCTGAATCTAAATAAAGCAAAAATAGAGCATAATTCTGATGGTACAGATAAATATGATGATAACGGAGAAGTATATGCCAGAGCAAATAATTTACAACAAATGAAAAAATTAATAAAAAACTATGGTTATAAAGATTTTAATGATTTTACTCATAGTACTGGTATAAAACCTAAAACTCTTGTTAAAAAATTTATTTTTGTTCAAGGTGAAGGTCCAGGGGATAGAGTATTTATAAAGGAATGAGGAGGAATAAATGACATTACCACAAAACATAATTAATAAGATTTTAGGTCCTCATCCTAAGAAAGATTTTAATGTTAAAAATAATAGAACAAAAAGAGGACGTCCTAGAAAAAGTGACTCCTGTGCGGATACATCTGATACTGATGCTAAACAGGGTTTAGCTAAAGAAAGTGAAAAGGAGGATTAAAACAATGGCAAGAAAATTAAGTGCGTATAATAAATTTGTAAAAGTGGAAATGCAGAAAGGAAAGACAATGAAACAAGCTGCGGCAGCTTGGAAAAAGCTAAAGCACAAATAAAATAGGAGGCAAATAAATGAAATTTTATTCATTGGTATTGAGGAAAAAAATAGAGATACCTGACTCAAAAGTAAGAACCGTAACCAGGAAAGGAAGAAGATTTGCCGTTGGCAAATATGAGGCCAAAGGCAAGAAATACGAAGCCTGGAGAGTTCTGGGAAAGGCAACAAAGAAATAAATTTAGAATATTTCAAAACTTATCTTTTTTTATTTTTTATATTTTTGAGGTACCAAAATGTTTAACCCGGTCGAAAAAATTTTAGGCAAACTAAAAAAAGATATGAACTCTGAGAACCTTGATAAAGGTTATTTCATTTCTAAATCAGTAACACTTGAAGAAGCTATGAAGAAAGACGGCCTTGATGTTAATACAGGCAAACCAATTAAAAAGAAGAAGAGGTAAATAAATGTTCAATCCTGTTCAAAAAATATTAGGAGATAAATATAGTAAAGACTTAACAAAAAAAGAAAAAAGAAAACAGCATGCTCACGCTTTAGATTTATCCCGTAATCCAAAGGATTTTACTGAGTTTTATCTAAAAAATGGAAAGAAATTAGTTGGTAAGAGAAATAAAAAAGCTGAAGAAAAAGCTATGAGAGAAGAAGAGGAACAATATTATAAATAAATGGAGGTAAATGAAAATGTTCGACCCAATAGGAAAAATTTTAGGTCATGATGTAAAGAAGCCTTTTGGAATGAAAGGCGGGAAGATGTATGTAGACAGGCATAGCCTCAATATGACACAGGCACAGTTTGAGAGACTGATGGATGTTGCTAAGGACGTTAAGAAAGAAGTACCAGGTGCCAAAATTGTGGTAACTCCTTATACGAGGAAAGAAAGTAAGTTCCCAAGTAAAACAGGGCAAACAATGGCAGTACGATTTAATATGCCTGTTGGCACATCGCCTGAAACTTTAGAAAAGTTCAGAAAAGCTGTTCATGGTCAATATCAAAAGCATTTAAAGAAGTCGATGATAGTGACTGAGGTTACCAATCCAAGAGTGAGAAGTGAAACATCACCTGGAGGACCTGCTGTTTAAAAATGCCTGGCAGTATTAGATATTTTAACAAGGACCCAAATGGAGTAAAAGACAGATGGGACACTTTTCCATCTGGGGTTTATTATCATAGAGGCCACGGCTGGTGGAGCAAGTTTGCTTTTGAAAGAGATATTAAAAAGCTTTCTAAAGATTGGAAGATAGATGTTATTGGCAAGTTAAGAGGCACCACGAAGAGGCGAACCAAAATACCTCAGACAGCTGATGGTTATTTGCCACGTTGATTAAAGGGTAACAAAAGAATTGAGATATTTATTCTAAAGGGTAACAGGTGATTTTAATGGACGAAACAAGCAATCATAGAACCAAATGTGAAATATGGAGCAGAGTATGTGGATATTTGAGGCCATTACAGCAATGGAATGAGGGTAAAGAAGCTGAGTTTAAAGATAGAAAAGTTTTTAGAGTTGAATAGAATTATCCACCATAATCTTTCTTTATTGGCTTAACTACCTTAAGACGCTGGATAGCCTCTTTGCAGTCTTGGCAAACGGCTACGTGATTTATTACTTCTGACGATTCTTCTCCACACAGGTCGCATTTTGTCAATCTTAAACGCCTCTTTTAGCTCCCCATAAAATAATATGTTCCCTTGGACTATAAGTGAAATTATATTTGAGGCATATGTCAATAACAGGCAAGCTATTTTTGATTATTTCATCTCTTGTTAAGCCTTGTGGCATTAAATAAATTGGTATATTGCTAAATTCCTTATGTAAAGCTAATATTTCCTCAATATCAGAGGCTCCATTAACTACAAACTTGAAGTTAGACTTATTTGGCGGATAGGACTTTATGTTCTCATAGTTAATTCGTTTATCTTCATATCCGTCTTCTTGATTACTGCTCTTTAGCTTGAGGCTAATGTTAAATTGGTCTATTGCTACTCTGGTTAATGGTTGGCAGAATATTGTGCCGTTAGTTTCCATTTCTGATGTATATTGGTGGTTCTCTTTATATAATCGTTTCATAGTTTCGCCAATAAACTCCTGATACAGCATAGGCTCCCCGCCTGTCCATACAATATGCTTAATTGGAATAAATTCTTTTATTTTGCTAATTAAATCCTCCTGTATCATTGTTTTAGCTGAATCTTTTTCTGTAATAACTGCATAAGGAGTATCACAATTCTCACCATTGAACCGGCATCGTAAATTACAACCCCAAACTCTCACAAAAATACTTGGCTTGCCGACATTTTTTCCCTCCATTTGGCACGACACAAATAATTCTGCAATAGGTATATTGTTCATTTTACATCTCTTATAATATGGTAATATATAAATATTGTGATTTAGTGTCGCCTATCTCTTCCACTTGGCCGTGTTCTATAACCTCTATCATCTGAAAATGGATATTTAGATAAGTAATCTATTTGTGTGCCTATTCGTTTTATTCGTAATATAAGATGCTTGATAAGTGCATCCTTGCCAATTAATGCAGTCTTTAAATGTCCAATTGAGGCACGCTGCCCCCGTATGAATAGTATCAGTTCTTCTTTTGTTTTAGTTCTAAGTTCAATTTCGGTGTCCATTTTTACCTCTTTGTTATGTTTTCCCATTTTTCGATAAAATCAGTTCTTTTAATTCGCTTTATTATTGCTCTTATTGATATTGATAGTGTTAATATAGTTAGCCAGAAAAGTTCATCAAGTGTGATATTATTTACAATTATATGCTGGCGGATGTTTAAGGCGGGGTCATTAATAAGATTTAGTATTTCTATCCCTCGTTTCTCCCACCAATATATTTTTACCATTTTATCTACCATTTATCTACTAATAAGTATGATAATACGACAGTAAAGAATAATATAGGACCAAAGAATTGTGATTGAGCGTCTATAGCACTATTTTGTATGTCGATTTGTGCTGTCCATATTGATGATTTACAGTCTGGTACTACACCAGCAATAGAATTCCAATCAAAATAAGTGCCTATTACCTCACAGCCATAAGTCTCATATACTCGTCTATGTTCTTGTTCGTGCTCCACTACCCAGCTTAACATTACTGCTACGGTAATTAAAACAACCAGTCCCATTTTAAACCAATCTGTCATTTGTTATCCTCTTCTGTACGTCTTAATATGCCATAAAATGAACAATCTTTATTATTGCAGATAGTAAATGGTGTATCAGTCATCCAAGTATGTATGTATGTTCTAATCATTTGTTTTTTGCATTTAGGACAAAGAGGTATAGGTATTTTTTTCATTTTGTTACCACACAAATAGTAGATATTTTAATAGTGCTAAGACAGCAAGGACAATTAACATAATCACTAACCAATTAGTAGTCACGGTGATAGTTGTATTTCCGGTCTCCTTTAGTTCAATCATTTTTAATATCCTCCTTAAAAGCCTCAAACCAATAATTTAGCGCCCAAATATTATTTTGCACTCTCTTCCGCATAGTATCAGCTGTTATTCGTGCTAAAGGATAGCCAAAGTTTTTCATAAGGAAATTATTAATCTTTTTATAGTCCTCATTAGGTATAGGAGGATATAATTCCTTTAAATATCTTGCCCCGCCAATATCTTGTTTTAGTCCTTTTAGAGCAAGTATTACTCTCAAGTTATCATCTGCCATTTTACATTTTTCATCCATTATATATTGCTTCATTTTCTCATCTCCCTTCTTGGTATGTTAATAATTATTTGCGTCCTTTAGTATGTCAATTATATATTCACTTATTTCTTGAGAAGGTAAATGTTGTTCCTTAATCATAGGCATATTTTTTATTGCTTTTTTAAGTTGACTTTGGAAATTCTTTTGATAAAATATCTTATACATTAAATCATTTGTATCTTCATTAGACCATTTTCTTTGTGATATTTTCATTTTCTCACCCAATTGATATTCTTTTATCTCTGTTATGTTGGCACGCTGGTTGCCAATAATAACGATTGGTTTGAATATAATCTTTTTTACATATAGGACACCGTGGTATATGTGTCTTGGTAAAGTGTTCTATTTCTTTGATATCATCTTTTGATAATATTGGAATAGCCTCACCACATTTACAATATGTAATATGCTTGATTACTATATCAGTATGTAAGAGTGGCTTCTTGCATTTAGGACATATTTGTGGATATAATGCTATCATCTTACATCTTCCCTATTGCCATTAGTAATTTTTCGTGTCCTTTAATTAATTTCTTGATTTTTTTAGTATGAGAGGACTTAGCACTTGAATGTCCACTGATGTCACCATCAGACTTGCAAGACCGATTACCCGCGCGGGTGCTTGGGATTAATCCTCGTGCTTTAATTTCAGCCATTCTAAGTCCTCATTGTGGGCTGATGCCTTACCAAAAGCATTCTACTGGAAAATAGGGGTACCATTTTTCAATGAACCTATTCATCAGCTCTCCACTTTAGGGGCAGATTGCTTGTGCCAAGCTCCACGAAAGAGATTGCGTTATTCGTCGCCGAAATAACATCTGCCTCTCCTATGATGGCATATAGGAGCCGATGTTGGGTAGTTAATAGCAGGTAGTCCGCTGGTCCAGATGCGTTCACTATCCCAAAATTTCCAGTGGTCTCCGGTAATTAGTCATCGGCTTTTCCTCGCCATGATTAGGAATAGGGGACTGATGGCAGGAACAGAGACTTGTCGAATCAAGGTTTGCGATGCTAACCTAGAAACTGTAGCCCTTTTATTCATCAGTCTTTCCCCTCCTTTAATTTATTTATCTGATTTTTAAGCCATTTAAGCTCGTGTAATCTGCCTGATATTTGCTTATAGGCAGGATGACGCTTTTTGGGGTTATCAACCATATACACCTTCTTCTGTAAATCTTTGCCAAGTTTTTTCTCTCTTTGCTTAATCACAGCAAATAGTTCTTCCTTTGTTATTGCCATTCTTGTTAGCCTCACTTGAAATTTTAAGTGTATTAATACTACTACTTAATAAAGATAGTGTATTGTCTGTGTATTGTCTTAAGTGTCTTTTTGTCCATTTTGTTTGTGTTTTGTTTGCTGTATTTCCTCTCCACAATGTTCACAGAAAGTTTTGCCGTTTTTCATATCTACACTTACTCGTCGTCCATTCTTCTGGCATCCACACCCCAATTTTTCTTCACCTCAAGTTTTTATTCGTAAATATAAAAAGGGATAGATACACTTGTTGGAGGACAGGAGAATGAAGCTCAAACTCCCACCACCAGTCTATTTGTTAGCTGCGTGGCAGCTAACGGGGTAGATTGGTGGGTCCACTTCCAAAGGTATCTATCCCTTATGGTCGAATCATTCACTCTTCTAAATCGTCCTCATCGCCTTCAGGCTCGTCTGTTTCTTCATCTTCCTCTTCGTATGCCTGTTTTCCGAGAATCTTTTCTATTTTTTCGTCTTTTGTTTTGCCTAACATTTTGTTCAGTCCTCTTTTTGTCACACTTTCTTTCTCTTTTGCCATTTGTTCACCTCGTATTTTATTCTATTTGCTCTGCTGATTTGGCTGGCTGTATAGTCCATTCTGGTAGTCTGTACCATCTCTCATCTACGGACTTTTGGCCTTTCTTAATCATATTGGCCATTCTCAGTATGTTCTCTTCTAAGTAATCAGTATATTGTGCCAAGTCCAAAGCGTCTTTAGCTACACAATAACTGAAATCGCCTCTGCCTTGCTTCAATATAACAATAAAGCAATTAGTTCTCTGTCTGCAAAAGTGCATTGCCTTTTTCGTAAACTCCCACCAACCCCAGTGGTTGTAATTGTGTTCTAAGTCCAAATCTTGCTTGAAGATTTTGTAGAATAACTCATCTCTTGTTATGCTCTTGTCTCTGCCAATATGGTTTTGCATAATTTCCATTAGTTTTTCTGCCAGTGCAACCACTACTTGGCTTTTATTTGTCATACTAACTGGCTTTAATGCGGCTCTCTTCATTTTGTTTATCCTCCTCTCATAACATCTTGATATAATTTGCTATTCTGATATTTGTTGTTATGAGCGATATTATAGACTTGCATTCGTGTTAAGTTCAAGTTCCACATTGCTTTTATCTTTTCCTTAATTTGATTTGCTGTTAAGTGATTAATCCAGGCCTCTTTGAGAATGAATGCTTTTTGGTCTTCTGTGCATAGTCCTTTACTTGCCACAGTCAAGCCTCCATTAATCTCAAAGTTCTTTCTTATATGATAAATCATTGTTGTTTTCTTTATTTGTTTGCCAAACTTTTGGAATAATATTTTGGATAAATCATTTGCACTATTTCCTTGTTGTCTTGCTGTTCTGAGGAATGCTTTTTCCTCATCAGTATAGAAAGAACTGCCTCCAGCGATTGCTCTTATTGGTCGTGCCGTAGCCTCAACTGGCAGATTAAGTTCAAAAGCATTTGTTTTGAGTATAGAATTAATTTTTGCTATCATACCCTTAAACGCCACAGCGTCCATTAGTTTCGGTATCTTAAGCGAGATACTCATACTGTCATCTAGCTTAATTATGTGTTCTATTTCTTCCATTTTGTTCTCCTCCTATATATACTTTTAAGTCTATATAATAATAAGTTGTGGAGTTATATAAACATTGTGAAAGTTAAATTTGAATTTGTCAGTTTTTCCTGTTTGCTTCAATGATAAAACTCCCGAGGTCATCAAGCATATCATCTATCTTTCTATAGTCTTTTGGCTGTATGAATATACTCTCTTTCAACAGCCGCTTTGTATTCCCTAGCTTCATAAGTATCCGTCTCAAGTCTGCCATTCATTTACCTCCGTTTTATCCAATTTTTCATCCAAGTAGGCAGTTCGACATCTTTAGGTAGGTACCTTTTTTCTCTCAGTTCTTTTTGATGTGGTGTCATTTGTCTACCTCATAAACAACCGTTCCTTGAATTTTAACTATTCTCATTTTTGCCAATCTATATTCTAAACTTTTTCTCTTTATGTCAGCAATTTCTGCCTTGCCGTTTTTGATATTTTTGGTTGACCTAATTGGAAACCATATATCGTTTTGGCACGCCTCTATCATATATCCTGCTTTGAGTTTCTTGTCCATTTTTATGGCCTCCTGTTTAGTCCGGTAAAGTTTTCAATGTGATTTTTTAAAATTAGCATATCATTAATCTCATCAGACAAAACTTTTAATCCACATTTGAGACAATAGTGATTATAATTGCCATGCCCCATATAAGTGCCTACATATTCAGATACTCTCAATTCTCCTTTTCTAACTTTGCAGCCATTGGCGCAATATACTGCTTTGCCTGCTTCTACTAAAGAGTAGTTTCTTGATTGTGGCAAAGTCATTTAGGCATCATCTCCATTAATTTAGCTCGTATATCAGAATACATTTTGTATGTTATCCCTGATATAGTTGTTTCCATTCGCCTGTCTATTATATCTATAAGTATATCTATGTCGTTCTTGGTTAGTGACATTCTGCTACCTCCGTGGTGGTTCACAATCTGGTATCATATCAAATCTGTCTGTCATATTCTGTCTCCTCCGCTCCTTTAGCTGCTAATGCGCCTTCTACCAATCCTTTTTTATAGCCATTAGCATATCCTTTTTGATGAGCAGTAGTGATTGTTGTTTCAACACAGTTCCAGATATATATCTTTACATCAAGTTCAGTTTTAAGTTTGAGATAGTATGCTCGGTTATCACAATTTTTTAATCGTGCTAGATTTTCCTCAACATTCATTAAGACATACATCTCGTCTAGTTTTGAAAAGAGATTTTGCCTCAATCGTTCTTTAGTCGTTATTGTTTTTGTTGTTCTGCCTGAAGGCATTAGTCTCACCTTGCTGTAAATTGTCTCTTAATTGCTTGGCAAAGGACTTTCGTTCTAAGTTTTCCTCTGCTTTGTTTATAGCCTCTTCCTCGTCTCTTGCTTCTATTGTTTGCTGTATTCCTGTATCATAATGTGTCCAAACTCTAAATTTCATTTTTCTTTCACCTCATTACACGAACAATTATCAAGCATATAGTAAGTTCTTCTGCACTTTGGGCAGTATGTTAATGAATCAAGAGGCCCGATAAAGCCAATAGTTTTCATTTTGTAGTCTCCCATTTCTCTATATAATCCTGCTGTTTGGCAAGTATTATCATATCCCTCAATACCCACCAGCCATGACCCCAATCACATTTTCCGTCAAGGCTATGACCATTATCTCCGTCCTCTTCTTCAGTTAGTAGTTTGTCCCATCTAACACCACATCTTTTTTCGTCATCTCTACATATTAAAGTTCCGAGTAGTCCTTTTAGTTCCATACCCTCATAATTTTTAATTGCTACTACTCTCATACCGATTTTGAGTGTTGGCTGTCTTTTTCTCGCTCTTGAAACCCAGCTATGAAATCTTCGTCTCATTTTTTCTTCACCTCTTCCCATTCTACTATGAATTGTTCATCACTAATAGGAGTTAAATGCTTACGGTCTACATTCCAGCCATGATTCTTATCACATCGTCCTGCACAATCATGAAAATTCGGATTTTCTTTGTCCCATCTCACTGAATACATTGTCCATTCGTCATCAGGGTCGCCGTCTAATCGGATAATTTTTCCTGTATTGCCTGAAACACTAATTCCATCATGAACACCATCACCCTTAACTCTCATACCAACTTTGAATGTAATTAGCCTAAAAGTTGTCATTTTGCGTCCTCCCATTGCTCTAGATAATCAGTAAGTGGCGCTGCATCTTTCTGTTCTATATCACAGCCATATCCTTGTTCACATCTACCACTGCAATCATGTCCATCTTGAATTTTCTGTTCCCATGCTACACATAGCAAGTTAGTTCCATCATGAATATGCATAATCGTTCCACATAATCCTTTTAGCCTATTGCCGTTAAAGTCGCCTATAGCTTTTATCCGCATTCCAACTTTGAATTGTGTCATTTTTCTTTTGCCTTGTTAATATGTTCCCACTTTTCAATAAAGTTTTTGTCTACCACTATTATATCTCTATCAACATTCCAGCCATAGCCGTTAGGACAATGTGTGCCACAGTCATGAAACCCTGGCAATCGCTTACTCCATCTAACACCATAGCAGTGACCCCAATCAACTACAATAACTCCAGAGAGCCCTTTAATATTCTTGCCATCGTGATTTGCTATGGCTCTGACCCTCGTTCCAACTTTTAGTCGTTGAAGTCTCTTAGGTTTTGCTTTGTTTGTCCTGTCCATTGTCTCCACTCACCTGTTTTTGTGTCCATATACCACGGACCCGCACATATTCCATCTATATCGTCATATGAGGTAGTTATAAATTCATTCTTATATTTTTTATTGCCACCCCATTTTTCCTTCTTTACTTTGTGCTTTATTTCTTCTACACATTCTTTCTTTAGGTCATCATCATCCTCAACTTCCCAGCCAATCTGTATGTTTTCTACTGGCAGTTTGCCAAACGCTGATGGCACATCTATTCGGGCCAAATAACTAAACGGCTTATTGAAAACAATGCTCACCCAACGCTTGCTGTTAGTGGCACGCTCTATATCGTCTTCGTCAGTAGTTGAGAAAAACTTGTCCATAGTATTGTGGCTGTGTCCCCATCCAACAACCTTGGGTATAAGCTCTGGGTTTGCCTCCATCCAGTCTCCGAGCTTTTTCATATCTAGCTCACAAGAGGCTGAGCTAACTACTTGCTCAATAAGAACGCAGTCTTGAAGTACGATTACATCATCTACTTCTTCGCCTAAATAAAGCCAATATACCTCGTCCTCATTGTTCTCAACATAATACTTGGACTTCAAATAGGCTTGCTCTGTCCATCTAACTGCCCCACTTTCCTGGCTCTTGATGAACTCATCTATCTTTTCCTTTACTTTCTCTTCGTTCGTTTTGTATGTGTATTTGGAATTGCTATATTCCCCGTTTCCATAATATGTCATTTTGTTTGCCTCCGTTTACTCTGCTTTTATTGCTTTGACAAATTCGTCCATAAGTATATATGCACTGTCTATGTTATAAGATTCTATGAACGCTATCAGTATCTCTAATACTGCGTCAAATTGTCCGTCCGCTAAATACTGCACTACACCTGAAAACTCCCCTAAACACGGAGTTCCGTCACTACTAATGTGTGGATGCTGATAGCCACTTGTAGCCTTACCTCTCTTAATCTTAATGTTATTCTTTTTCAAGTATATCAAATACTCTCCAAAGTTATGCCTGCTACAAACCATATCCTTTGTTCTTATTTTAATGCCGTCCTCTGTGTAATCTACATCCACAACTTTTGGATGATTCTTCACAGCAACTAATTTCTTGTCTAAAGTTTTAATCTCTTTATCAACATCTGTGTTCTTTAAGCCATTTAGCAACTTTTGCTGTGTCTTAATTGCTGTAATAGTATTGGCTAAACTTTCTGAATACGATTTAATATTTCTGTTGTATTCATCTATTCTGGTCTGTATTGTCACCTTCTCAGCCTCTAAATTACTGAAATATGACTTAACGAACCGCCTCATTTTGTATTCAGTTAGTGCATCATCAGTAAGGGGATGCTCTGTCAAATAACTATTAATCTTTTTGAGCACAAATTCTGCTACTTGGCCTATCCTCTCTATCTCTTTCTCATATGTGTTCTTTTTGTTCATATCAAATGGATTTAAAGTCAAGTATATGCTGTTGAGACCAACCAAAGCAAGCACTCTATCACTATCATCTGTTATTGTGCCTGTTAGTTTATCTGACATATCTGTCATTGCCCGTGTTATTGTTTCTTTACTGAAACCCTCACCAGTAAAGGCAATAGTTTCCTTGCCTATAGTTATTTTCTGGTCAATAAACTTCGGTTCAATTGTCCTATTGGGCAGATAGCCAACATATATAATCGCATCATTTGCCTTTAATGTTGGCATCTCACTACTGCTCAATGATATGAGAAAAGGCATATATACCGTTCTCAAGCTTTTCAACTGCTTCTCTATTGCCTCTCCTACATACTTTTTAGACCAGTCATTCAGACTGCCTCTAACTTTTATCACAACTTTCGGTTCTTCTTTCATTTTGCGTCCTCCCATTTTTCTAAATAATTTTTTGATATTATTTTGAATCTGAAGCCTATTGTGTCGTTATGTCCAGCCAATCCGAGGCAGCAGTCAGTAGCCTCTCTGCCCCTGTCATATTTAATTGTTATTTTGCCCGGACATTTTTTACATCCTTGCCATATATCTCCCTCAATTTGATAATTACATTTCTTAATTGCTTTGATAGTGCCTCTGCCACTATCAGTGATTATTCGTACTCCCACTTTGGCTAATTTGCCTTCTTCTATTGAGCTTTTTATTATCATTTTACATCCACCCATTTATCTATATAATCCTTAACATTCAATACTTTGAACTTAAAACCATTAGTTTCTCCAGTATCAGCTGCAAATCCAAAGCATTCATTATTATCGATAGAACCATTATCATATTTGATTGTTAAATAGCCAGGACATTGCTTACAGCCTATCCATCCATTGCCACTTTGGGAGCCACAAACCATAATTTTAGTTACCATTCCTGTACCAGAGTTAGTTTTGATTTTTACTCCTACTCTCACTTTTCTGCCTTCCTCAAGTGGTGATTTTAGTAGTCGTGTCATTTTATCTTCTCCCATTTGTCTATGAAAGCTCCGTCTAAAATTCTAAATGTGAAATATGATGATTCATTGCTTGAGCCACTATGTCCAAAACATTGTGCCTCGTGAGTATGACCGTCTTCCATTTTTATTTCTATTCGTCCAGGACACACTTTGCATCCTTCCCAGTTAGTTGGAGAATTAACTTGATAAGGACACGCCATTAGTCGTTGTATAACGCCTTTGCCCAATGCAGTTAATATAGTCGCTCCTACTTTAGCTTTTCTGCCTTCTGTTATTGGTGATTTTATTTCTTTATTCATTTAGCATCAACCCAGTCTTCTATGTATTCACTTATTCTGTCTACATCTGTTTCAGCATATACATTGCTATAACCATCATCAAAATTAATGCGAATAGGATTAATAGAAACTATTTTGCCTAATCTCTGATTACCTTTGTTGTCAAAACCTTGAGTGTTATAGTATCCACTACCTTTACTTAACTTGACTCTGTCTCCAACTTTTGGATTTGTAATCATTTTGTATCTTCCCAATCTTTAATATAGTCCTCGGATAGTCTGTCTAAATCATTGTGATTATACCAATGTTTTTCATTTTGCTGAAATGCAACATTGGTATTAAGATTAGTAGCATCATGAATTCTGTGTTCCATTATGTTCTCAATTATACCTATTTTTTCTCTTCCATTAGCATCAAGACCTTGAAATAGGTAGTATTCACTCTTCTTGTTGAGCTTTACTCTCTCGCCAATTTTGGGATTTTCCATCAGTCTTCTGCCTCATTAAAATAGATATATAAAAAATAAAAAAAGAAAATGGCGGTTATCTAATATCCGCCTTTGCTCTCTTTGACAACGAGAACCAAGTCTCCATTACTTGGCTTGTGGCTTCCGTCGACCTTCTGGCCTCCAATTCTGAAGACTTTGCCGTCTGTGTCGATGTCTGCCTTGTCTGCCAATTCCTGGCAAGTGTCCCCGTTATCAAGGACATAGGTGGTTAGTGCTCCACCCAACTCTCCTATCCTTACTTCTTTCTCCATTTTCGTTCCTCCTTATTTGTTTTTTACTTGATTGGGAATATCCTCCCAATTCTCTACGAAATCATTAAGTATTTTCAGTGTGCTTGGATGAACATAATAGCCTTTGTGGCTTGGGCACTGTCCTTCTAAATTATGCAGTTGTGGATTAATCTCATCAAATTCAACTCCAATCCAGTCACTATTTTTTATGTCTCTTATAGTGCCGGTCTTGTTTTCTATGAAACTAAGACAATGATTACACACCACTCTCATTCCAATTTTAAAAGGCGGGTTCATTTTTTCTTCCTCTTTATTTGTGTCTGCTCCCAGCCGTCTATAAAAGCTCCAAGAGGCTTTAATTGAGTTCTATCAAGCCAATAGCCTCTATTTTTCTCGCATCTCCCATTACAATCGTGAAAATTAACATTTGTGTGGTCAAATCTTACTCCTATTGTGCCATCACTTTCAGCCTTAATTATTCTGCCTGTTTTATTTTCAATGTAAGATATGCCTTTATATACGCATATTACTTTCATTCCAACCGTTAGTTTAACTGCTTTGTTCATTTAGCATCATCCCAATCTGTAATAAAATCACTTTTAATTACTCGTAATCCAAATCCTGGTGAATAACCAAAACATTCACATAGTATTGTGCCATCATCAAGCAGTATTTTGGTATGCCCCTTACAAACAAAAGTGCCACATCCGCCACAAGTTCCTGGCACATCTACTGCTAATATCGTACCATATCTAGATATATGCTGATGTCGCCTCAATACTAATTTGGAAATTTCTACTCTGTCTCCAGCACGGAGAGGAGTAGTTAATTTCGGAAAAGTATTCTCATCAAATATTTCTGGCTGTTCAGTTTCCATTTGCTTCACTCCAGTCTTCTATGTAATCCTCTACCTTTTTAACAGCATATTCAAATACGCCATTGCCATCCTTAGCGCCAAAATAAATTGTCATACCACTATTAGCTCCAGTGGTATTGCCAATACTTTTAACCGTGAACACTAATCCTTCGTCCCATCCAGCACCATTTAATGGTTTAGTTGATGAAGAGCCCACACATACCAGCTTATCACCAACTTTAAATTTTGGCTTTGCAAATTTTATCTTAGGCTTTAGTATCATGATTCCCACTCCGCAATAAATTCCTTACTTAATGGTTCAATCTCATCCTCATACCAAAATTTGACTTGCTTGTCTATCATTCTTGCATTAATTGTGCGTTCTGTTCCGCCATATTGAGTTCCAAAAGCAGTTATTATAGCAATAGTGCCTATGTATTTTGCACAAGATGACTCAAACTCCGGGCGGACTTTTACTATTCTTATTCTCTGCCCTATTTTGAATTTAGTTCCCATCTTGCCATTCCTCTATGAAATCCTCATCTGCCATAACGAAAAAATTAATGCCATAACGAGTAGTGCCTTTGCCTTCCGCAAGGAAATAATATTTATCCCAAACCTCCTTTACGATAACTATTTCACCCACTTCAATATTAATGCCAGTGGAAGTCCTCTTAACTTTCATACCTGGCCTTAGAGTGCCTGGTATTATAATTGGTCTATTAGCCATCTTCCCATTCCTCTATAAAGTCTTCTGAGCTAATTCTCTCAAATCGCTTGATGTCAAACTTGTAATCATCATCTTGTCTAAGTAGCTCTTTAGCTTCTCCAGAGACTACTACCTCATCACTGCCACTTATTTCAACAATCGTATAAATATTGCCTTTGATAAGTATATCACTATCTTTTATCCGCTTTATTTTCATACCTACTTTTAATCCAGCAGTTGATAAAAGTGCTTTGCTTATTTGTTGAGTATCCATCCTAATCCCCCTAAATTGAATACAATCTCTCTATAATATTCCTCATTGTTCATGACTCTCTTAATGTTGTTGGCGATTAGGCTCGCTAACACGCCAACAGGAGCCATTATGCTCTTCGCGGTACAACGCTCTTGATATGCGTCTTTGTCATCAATAAGAGTAGCCTCATAAAATTCTATGTCCTCTTTTTTCCTCGGATTAACGGTATAAACCATTCCGTCCTCCAATGCCATTCTGCCATCAATAAATATCATTGCCTTAAATTTTGCCTTTTCCCACAGCAATTTCCTCGCTGCCATACTGTCAAAAGCTGATATCACTATGGTTTCATTGGTTATATCCCCTAAGGGAGTAGCCTCTGCGATGTATTCATTGTGAACAACAACCTCTGTCTCTGTGAATTGAGATAAATTATGAGCGAGTGCCTCAACTTTGAACTTTCCTATATCTTCATTTTGATAGAATTGGTTGGCGATGTTGTGTTCCTCTACCTTATCCCCATCCCAAACTTCGATTTTCAATATTCCCATCTTACCTATAAATAGTGCTGTTGTGGAGCCAATACTGCCGGCTCCGCCTATAATCGTAGTATTAGTAATAGGCTTGAATATATCCCATTGACCGTGGTACCTCCAAACTTTAGAGTAGTCCTCAACCACGTTTCTCAACCTCCAACACTTTTACTCTGTCCCCAAAGAAATCGTAAAGTATAGCCAAAGCGTCTTCGTCTATGTTGTTGATTATAACTTTCATTTTTACCTGTCCTCCAAACATATCTACTTAAACACTATTGTCTAAACATATGTTATTTAGACAATATATAAACTTTGTGAAAATAAAGATAAAAATCTGCCAAGAATTTTACTTGGCAGGAACAAATGTTTGTGTCTCAGTCTTTATCTTCTTTCTTGTCTTGGCGTCCATAACATCATACTTTATGGTCACTGACTTGCCTGGCTCCAATTTGACAATTTTTGCTGTTGTCAATTTGGTACTTATCTGCCTCTTGTCGATGACTATATGGTCACCTGCTTTGGGCTGATATCGCCTGTCCAACGCCTTGCCTTTCAGAGTGCAAACCGAGTTATCAAAGTTTAGTCCACTCATACTGCACACATCTCGGCAGGTCATTCCTTCTGTCACAGGATACTCCTGAACAGTGCTTCCCATTATTTCAACTACAAATGCCTGTTCCATTTTTTTCGTCCTCCTTGGTTGTTTAATAGATAAGAATCAGTAATCACTCTAGAACAATGAGCCTCAAATTTATAATCTACCATTTTCTGTCCTCCAATACTACATAATAGCCTCACTATATAGTAGTTTTAGGATATATATAAATGTTGTGATATTTATGATATAATAATTCAACTTAAATTTTGAAGTTTTTAGGGTTATCATTTTTTTACCTATATTATATTATCAGGATGTTGCCTATCATAATATGCCTGGCATTGGGCACATAGTCCAGTATCAAATTTGTGCTCTTGGCCCTCATCAAACTTATCCAGCTTTAAGCCACATTTTCTACATACAACATCAGCGCCTTCCCAGAACTCATTATCAACTGTTCTGTTATCATCAGCCAATTGCCTATCTAACCTATCAAGTATCTCTTCTGCAGACAGAGGCTCCTCGCCTATGACCTCGTATTCACAGCTTACCCGTATCTTATACCCTATTGCCATATCCTTGAGCTGAGGCATTTTAACCCCACTCTAAAGTATATGGTTTTGGCTTACCAGTATAGCTCATATCTCCTGTTTCTTGGTGCCGACCCTTATGTCCTTTAAGTAATTGACAATGGAATGTGGTGTTATTATCCCCATGGTCATCACCAAATTCTATTGTTGCATCACATTCAATTTTTTCTTTCTTTTTCATTTTTTGTCCTCCATATTATGTTCCTTGAGCCACTTGTCTGTTGGTCCACAAACATGAACTTTGCTAACAATGAAATAGCCGTTTTTATCAATTATTTCATCTGTTAAGCGGCATTTGTGCTTGCCGTCAATCCCTTTGCCATCAACACATATTACCTCTTCTCTCTTATCATCAATTTCATATCCAGTAGCATCCAATGCTTCTTCTACCGTTTCTGGTACTTTAATTTTGATATTATGGTCCAATCTGCCAATTTGTATTATTTTCATTTTTACCTCAATCAGTAGTGAGCATAAACTCAATCTCTTTGGCCATCTCAGCATATCCTTTCTTAGATGCCTTAGTCTGTGTTGCCGTTAATATATAATCCAATATTTCCTTTGCTTTCATTGTTTCATCCATTTTGTTCTCCATCTTATTTTCCATTTATGAGAATAGAATTATCCTTTACTTTTATTGACATTATCTCTCCGCCGTCGCCATATTTAATTTCAATGCCTCTTCCTTTGGCAAGCGTTTTAAGTAAATCATCCTCACACGGAATACACAGAATTATCGTGGTGCCATTAATTCTATAGGTGCTTGCTTTTAATGATTGTGAATCATAACTACTCACATTGCCACATATTGAACATCCGCCATAGCATAGTTTATCTGTCATTTTTCTTTGCCTCTTGTTCTTTATAACATTTTTTGCAGACATAATACTGCCGGTATCCATAATCCTTATCATACCATAAATAGGACATATCCTTATGTTTAGTATCATTACAATCCAATAGCAGGAAAGGTAGTTTTATTAGGTTAGCTTTGCCAATCTTTTTGAGGCATCTATCACAATCATCCTCTGTGTGTTCAAAGTTATAACTCATTTTTCCTCAATATATCTCGCTTGGGTCTCTCAAATCAATTACTGATGGTATAGCCTCTCTGCCATAGTCATCCTTAATGTGCTGTTCCAAGTGTTTCCTTGCCCGTTCGCCAAAAAGCTGAACTGCAACCTCAATACCTTCTTTATTGTGCAATATATATCTGTGATTATAACCTATTTTAGCTGAATATTGGTCAAGCCACTTATGATATTCAGCTCCATCTTCGCCAAATAATTCAATACTTTTCTGGCAATGTTCTGTAAATATCATTATTTCTCCATCTTTCCTATTGGCATATCTTTTCCTAATTTCAATGCCTTTTCCCAGCATTTCTTACACCAAAATAAATCAGTTGTCTTGCCTTTGAAAACCATATGTAATAGTGCCATATCCGGGAATATTTTTTTCTTATGGCACTGGCTACAGGTAAATATCTTCTCATCAGTTATCTCAAAAATACCTTTTGCCATTTTTCCTCATTCATATTTATGAGTTAGTTCATAGAGGCACTCCTCGCATATATCACCATCTTCTTTATTATCCTTAGTCTCTTTTTCATATCCACAAACAATACATTTCAACATTTTCATTTTTTCATCCCCGTTCTCTTGTATTTGTAAAATTCATTGCGGCACTTATGGTCGCAGAATCCGCTTAGAACTTGAAAGCCTAATTGCTGCTTGATAGTCATCTCATTAGGCACTTTGTCACAATTTCTACATTTGGCATATATCATTTTTCTTGTCCTCGTTTGATATAGTATTTGCCATACTACTATGTTGTTTTGGTAGTTAATAAACTTGTTGAAATTAATGATTTTTTATCTTGCTAAGCAACTTGATACTTTTAGGCAGGCAAACAATATATCTGCCTCCCATATCTTCTTCAATTTCAAACTTGTTCTTTATCTCAACTTTGCCTAATGGCTTACCTTCATCAACATCTTCAACATCAACAATCATTTTGCCTGGCATTTCACTTAGGCTATAAATCCCGCCATAATCACTTCCTACCAAATTCCAATTATCTTTGCCAAACCATTTATCCAACTTGTCTTTGAATGCATCCCTGCATTCCTCATCTACATAAAGTTCTCCTTCAGCTGACATTTTCTCGCCTCCTTGTTATATATTCACATAAATCAGGACCAGTGCCTATGAAATCAGGACCAGTGCCTATGTGCCAATCGCTATTAGGCTCTGGATGATTCCAATATCTTTTCAATATTTTTAGCACGACAAAAACATAACCATAATGACATTCCGTCCCATATCCCTCTCCATCATTATATTTCTTGAGGACTAATTTAACTTTGAATTTTTCCTCGTCTATCTCACCTTTCTTCATTATAAGATAATAAGCTTTGGTAGTATCAACTGATACAATCTTATCTGACCACGATGATGGTATTTTAACATTTGACATTGTCTCGCCTCCGTATTTTGATATTTGTAATTCTAAATCCAAGGTCTCCGCCATCCTCATTGTCTTTCTCAAGCATTAATTCAGGCGTAATGCCATCTTGTTCATCCTCAAGAATAAAGACAAATGATACATCATATTTTTTCATTTTTCCTTCCTCCATATGTTCTAATTTAAAAAGAAAAAAGAAAAAAAAAGAGGCTACTTAAGCAGTAGCCTTGATTACTTTCCCAACGGCAGCATCAACTTTCTCAGCTTCCAAGTCGGCCTGTGTTTTCTTTTCTATGAGCTTTGTGGATGGGTTGATTTTCCACTCCTTGAATCTCTTGTCCCCATCTCCAATCATCTCATAGATGTCCTTTATCTGCTTGGCCAACATCTTATCGCCGTGCTCTCTGGTCTTGTATTCCTGCTTGGCCTCAAGTGCCAACTTAAGCACTGCACCTTGGTCAGAGAACCTCTGTAGAAGTCCAGTTATAATCTGGACGTTGGTAGGCACCTTAACTACTGCCTCTACCTTGGTCTCCTCAACCTCAATAGCTTCCTCTACCTGTGAGGTCGCCATTGTTCCATCCTCCTGTGGCATCTCTACCACAAGTGTTCCGGTGCTATGTCCGCCGGAAACTTTTGCCTTATTCTTATGGCTCATTTTTCTGTCCTCCATTTGGTTGTTGTTGTCTGTGCCAAATAGCCTAACCCCAATACTAAAGCAGAGTAGTTGTCTAATCTACTTGGGTTAAAATCTGTTTGGCTCATACTATATAGTAATTTAAGACGCTTTATAAACTTTGTGGTTTTTTAGGTTAATACTTTAGAGTTAGAAATTGAAGTGTCAGACACATCAAGGTAAAGCCGTAGGCATATCAAGTTCTAATATCGAATTAAAAGAATAAAAGAAAAGGCACAATCAGAAAGGGTAACACCTATTGAAACCAGGTATTTAGAATTTAAGATGAAAATGAAAAGACAGAAAGAAAGGCAGAAGACACACAGCTGAAAAATCAAATTCTAAAATGAAAAATCATAAATTGAAAAGAAAGAGTTTCAATAAGTAAAAAGAAAGTGGCACACAAACTTGTGTGCCTAAATCAGGACTCTAAATTCAAGCTGCCTTGTCTTTCAGCTTCTGTATGTCCTCCTCACTCAGGGGCTCAAATTTCTTTGTCCTTGGGTCAACTTTCCATTTGTCTGCGAACCTCAGTTCGCCGGCTTCGGTCATATCATATATGTCTTTGACCTGTTTGGCCAATATCTTGTCCCCGTGTTCTTTTGCCTTATAACTCGGCTTTATCTCCATTATCTCCTTCACTATCCGAGCAAACTCGTCGTCCATTTTGGACACATCTATCTTCTGGAGTCGTTCCGTAATCAACTCCACATTCGTCCTTTCGGCATCGGATTTGACCTTTGCCACCTTCACTACTTTCACGTCCTTCACTTGCTTCATTTTCTTTTCCTCCGTTTGTTTCTTTGGTCCACTCAATCAAAGTAGTCTCAAAGTCTCTGTGTTCTGTGTTCGCCTTGACCTTGTGTTCCATACTATATAGTAGTCTAAGGAGCTTTATAAATATTGTTGTGCTCAAATATATATATTACATCATATATATTATACAATATACTTTTAAATTATATATTTTAAATCATATATATTACAATATATATATTACAACATAACTATCCCCAAATATATATTACATCATATACATCAATATTCAGTAGTTCTTCAACTATATACTACAATATACATATTGTAATATACATATTGTATCATATATGTTCAACCATATATAATTTGTATTGTTATTACTAATAAGTAGTTAAAACTTTTAACTACTGAGTAGTAGTTATATTTTCAAATATACTATATTTGAAAACAATGGTTACAAAATATATATTACATCATATAGTTCAAATGTTCACGTACCTGGTTGAAACCACAGAATTTCAAATTCTAATGAAATTTGAAAATTTGAAATCGTCTGAGGGGTAGGGTTTTTGACATAACCATTATATGTGTGGATTTGAAATTCTGGCGTATAGACGTAGTGATTTGAAAGCATCAGCCACGTTGTGCTTAACCGTGTTACCCTACGTACCAGGGGTACGTCAGCCGTACATACAGCGGGTAACAGGGACTACTATATACAACGGGTAACAGTGGTAAGGGGTGTTGTCTAGGGGCTATACCCCAGACCTTTACTATGTTAAATGTGGCGCCCCAAAAGGAATCTACCGTACCATTTCCTCTTGAATTTACGAACAAATACTGTTTTGTTCGTAAAAAAATCACGTTCGAAATGGTTAGAAAATTGGTGGTAAATTCATTTTGAACTCATTAAGAAATGATGACCTGGTGAAGAATCTACGGTAAAGTAGACTCGTCTACTATCAAACTATATTCATAAATGGCATTTATAAGTAGACTATTTAAATCTTTGTTCTCACTTAAGAGTAATAACAGAATTGATATATGAATCAAATGAATTAAATGATTACCTGAGTGCCTGAGTATATGAACATACGACCCGAGTCGTATACCATACTACTAGGGTCGTATATCATACTACCCGGGTAGTATACCCTCATATAACCTCATACTTCCATTTATGTTCACAACATATATATAGTACCAAATTAACATACATATATGAAGACAAATAAAAGAGGTAATAAGCAATGTCCATAGCAACATAACTTCTTTAATGCAATTAACTATTGAGATAGAGACATTGCTGCTTTATAGAGCCATACACAATTACTACTACAAAATAATAAATATCCTAGAACACTTTAACTTGAAGTTTCAATTGTATCTTGCCAGTCTATACCTATCCCCGCAATGAGACCACCTGTACCTGTTATAAGAGCAATTACGCCTCTAGGTACCTCAATAGGAACTCTAAAGTAAAATAACCCAAACAATACACCTAACCCAAATCCTAATATAGCCATCCCACCCATTGACCACATATTAACTTCTTTATTACCTATCCTCATTATCCCATCCCAATCCCTGCTCCAACAGCAGCACCTATTGCTATCCCCAATAGAATAAACCATATAGAATGAAAAAAGATATTGCCAACATTATAGCCTACAAACGCAAAAATACCTATTGCTATAATTTGCTTAATACTCATCGTATTACTCCACTTGGTGGAATTGGAATATTATATCCGCCTTTGCACATACAAGATGAATTAAAGTTCCATCCTGCACTCAAAACATTATATTGTGATGTACATACTCTATCACATAGGTGATGAGCAGTAGTTATTAGGTTAGTGCTACCAAATGCTATGCCTCCTACTACTACCCCTATTACCAATCCAGCCAACAGAACTACTGCCAGTGCTAATGGTATCGCATATGGTTTAGATTTCTTAATAGGCTTACCAAACATAGCCCAAAATGCAGCCTCAGTTCCAAATAGTTTAGTAAAACATTTTTGGCAATAGGGTGTCGCCATTGTGCCTAATGGCTTAGCAACTTCTTTTCCACAGTTTGTACAGAATGTTTTCATTTTATTCTTCACCTCTAAAACTCCAATATAAATCAGCCACAGCACGAATAATTAATACCAATACAAAAATTGCTATCGCAATACACACAGGCCAAATTGTCCACTTGCCAAGTAAAGCCATTATTAATAGCAGTAAAAAAATAATAGCAAGTATTTGATTAATGCTCATTTTTTTATCTCTCCGAGCCTGCCTTCTTTGTTTGACTGATACATCATAATCATCTCAGCCATTTCTATATCATCCAATAACTGCTCACGAACTAATGCTAACGTTTTAATCTGCTGTTCAACTATCACTAATCTCTTTTGTAAGTCCTCATATTTCTTAGTCATATTATCCATGAGTATACCTATCTGGCAAAGTTTTATTAATACTCTCCTTTAAAACACACTCTGGTGAAATTAACTGTGTGCCCCTGTATGTTTCCTCACATCCGTTAGCGTACCTAATATGTGTAATCGTTATAAAGAATGTATCTCTCTTAACATACGCAACAGTGGCAGTTATAATGATAACAAGCAGTAGTATTAACGCAATTATTAATCTCTTGTTCATTTAAAACCAACTCGTTAATATCCACCACACAATTACAGCCACAACTCCAACTGCTAATATAGCACCAACAGTTGTAATCATCATTTGTGGGTCTATCATTCTCTTTTACCTATAAAAAAATAAAATAAAAAAATTCCTAAGCCTTAATAAAGCCAAGTAGGAAAGTTATAAATGCGAGGACCGCTCCACAAAACATTCCTATTAATCCGATTAATAGGATAAGCCAGCGATTAACCTCTTTACGTTCTGCCATAAATTCTTTAAATCCCATTTCTTGCTACCTCCTAATTGTTTATTGCTGGATATAATACATATACTCCAAAATGTATCTACCATTCAATGTTCTCTGTCCAAATGGAATTGTTGTGCACGATGCTATAGCCTCATCCAACGCATCCATTATTTGCTGTAAGTCAGCCATTACTATTGACTCTTTTGCCTCTCTACCTTCCGTCATTAATATATGCAATACTACAGGCCTATTGTCTTCTGGAATAGCTGCCATCTGTTGTTGCGCCAATAACGCCTGTTGTTGTGCAAATGCTGCCTGCTGTGCCATAGCCTGCTGCTGTTGTAGCATTGCCATCTGCTGTGGCATCATTTGCTGCTGTGCCATAGCTGCTTGTTCCCTCTGGTACTGCTCTGCCTGGGCCTGTTGATACTGGAACGCTTGTCTCTGTCTCTCCATTTCCTGCTGTCCCATCATTTCCTCCATTTGCTTATTAACTAAATCCTCTGCAGCCTGTTCTGCCAAAGAGGGAGCAGGAGCCTGTGGAACGCCTCTTGTCTCTTCTACCTTTTGTATTTTTCCGTCTTTTAATTCAAGTTTTACCATCTTTTCTATTTCCTCCTCTAATTTTTCAATTTCATTCTGCCGCTGCTGTGCATATTTTTCTGTCTCAGCAACTTTTCCTCTAATAACTTTTTCTCTTTTTTCTATTTCTTTGTTAAGTTTTTCTTGCCGCTTCTTTTCTTTGTTACCAAACAAACCCATTTTAATGGCCTCCTTTTAAGTATTGTTTCATACTGCCTCTCATTTCCGGCGTAGTTATAATTAATTTCTCAAATGTAGTTATCTTAGTTACTTGCGCCAGCTGTCCTTGATTTAATATCATTCGTAATTGATTGGTATCAAAACTCTCCCGTTTTTCTACACTTAACGTTATGTTAATTTTATTATCAGGACATAAGAACGAATTCCATCTTCGTTCTTTCATATATACTTTAATTTTATTCCTCAATGCGTCCTCCCAATCTACTAATTGTTTCTTAACTTCATTAATCTCTTTCCACTTATTGAGCAATGAGGCTATGTTAGTCTCATCTAAACCTTCCATTAATACTTGTATTTGCTCTTTATTTTCCATTTTTAACATATATCCATCCTGGAGTGTTATTAAATTCATATGTAAAATTAACCCAATCAGGACTATAATAATCCCAATAATAGGTAGCAGGACATTGCTGGGCTTCACAAACACACGCTGCCTTATATGTTATTTGAACAGTTTTATTTTCTAAACTAATGCACTTTTCAGCACATTGTTCTCTCGTTGTTATTATGAGAACAGAATCATATCCACCCAATATATGACTACAAGCATCAATGCATCTAATAAGCTCTGATTTCTTATCATAATTATAGCTATTCATATAAACAGCAAAGCCTCCAAATAAAAACAATAATAAGAGAAAAAAGGCAAACACCTGTGCTCCTGTATCATCATTAAACATTTTAACTGCTCATTATTTTTAATTCAATAAATACTATTACTGAAATAACTATTGCTGCAATACCCAACATTATAATTAAATCAGTTGGTGTAATAACTTTCATTGTACCAGCATTATCACATACACACTTGCAAGCATTAAAAATTTGTTGAACCATTTTTCCTCCTTTTACTTCTTGTTGTTTTATTTTATTATATGTTGGTACTATAAATATTTAATGGTTATTTATTTCTATTTTCGTCTTCCTCTAATTCCTTTTTTATATAATTGGTAATAAATATAATCCCACCAACTAACAGCACTATAAAGAAAAGTGCTATTAAAGCAAACGTTCCAATACTAAATATTGGCGATAATAAATCGTTTGTAGTCTTAATCGTTTCATTAACCATTACATTGAACGGTATAACACGTTCATCATTATTATTTGGTGATAGGTAATATTGAAGTGTAACATCACATTGCCTTGGTGATGGAGCGCCAACCATAACAGTTATATTCTTTTTGCAAGGACAAGAATATATTAGACCGTTTTTGTCACAGTCTTTAATATAGCAACTATTTTGTCCATACACTTTTGCTTGGAGTGTGCCATAACAAATGGGTAGATTAAGTAAGGTGCCTTCTGCAAGTCCATAAACCATTGCAGTACAAAGTATCAACATTATTAAAGGAACTATTAGTTTCATTTAGCTTGTCCTCCATTATGCCTAAAACAGTAAAGGGAAAGACAGAGAGAATCACTCATTCCATCAGATTCCTTATTGCCAACTTTTAAATCAACTTGAGGCCACTTCCTTTTACAAAACATTATACTGGCCTCTTTTGTGTCAACTACGCTGATGCCTTGGAAGATTTCCTTCTGCCATAACTGTGGTGCTACAATTTCATAACTTATTTCTAATGCTGAAAATACACCTTCCATTGCTCCCATATTCCAACCAATATTATAGTTAGCCTTACAACCATTTCGAAAAAGCATAAAAGATTTTTCCAAGCATACATATACTCGCTCATCAGGTAAATCACAGAATATTTTACTAATAGCTTTTATATCATAATCAATAGCTTTTCCTATCTCTATAACAGGCATAGGTACTAACATTAATATTTCCTCCTTTTCATTAATGATAGCTATACCACCGTGTTTTCCATTGTCCACACCACAAAATAATGTCATATTAACACACCTCTGGAATTGATTGCCTTAATACATATTGCCCATCACCCATATCTATAAATCGTATTATAATACATTTATATAGTTGTTTTAATCTATCTTCTCTACGTTTATCTTTTATCATTTTTGGTTTATGAAAATGACTCCTTTCATCAACCTCAAAAACGGTATTTATTTCTTTGCAATACCCATCAACAACATATTTGTCTAATGGATATTGCCTCTCAATTTTTTTTCCAAGTTTTGTTTCAACAGAATCAAGAATTATTTCTTCATTACTACCAACGCTATTTTTCCTTACTGTATCCACTCGCCAACATTGCCGAGAACAATATTTATGTCCATATCGTGGATATGTAAAAAAATGTTTTTTACAAAATGCACATACTCTTTCTATTTGAATTTTTTTGTTATATCTCGGGGTTACTGATTTATCTATACGCCTATGTGCATATTGACATTTAGAAGAACAATAATGATTCTTATTCTGTTTTAAACGTAACGCACTAATCAAAATTTTATTATGGCAATAATCACATTTATAAGATACTTTTTTATTTTGACCGTTATTAGCACAGGCACGAGAACAATAATGAGTTTTAAAAGCTCGTTTTTGTCTTTCACATATAATAATAACCTTTCCGCAATAATCACAGTTGTAATTCATTTTATCCACTCCGTAAAAAGCCGAAGGGAGATTGTTCGGGACCTTTCTCTTTAGAAGAACTGTCATCCCCCTTCGGCACAGATGATTCGAATGAAAAAATGTCCACAGTTATGGGTGCCTTTATAAAATACTCCAATTCATTAAGAACATTACTAATATCAACATCTTTATAAGAACATTTATTTGCCTTAAATTCATCAAGAGGACAATATGACTTGCCTTTACCAACTCCAAGTCCTTTAGTATTGGGTACAAGGAAGCATATTCCTGCTCCGTACTTCCTAGCTATTTGAGCCGGCAAACTGCCTTCTGATTTCTCATAATGGTCTAAAGTACCAACCTCTTTCCTCATACAAGCCAAACTAATATCTTTTTGTAATAGCTCATATATTAAATCCAATATATATTTTCTACTGAACTTAATTTGGCCTTCTTTTATTTTGGGTACAAGATGATTCCAGAATATCTCTTTGCTCAAAGCACTATTACTCTTCTTCCTCAATCCTAAGTTTTTAATAACTACCTTATTATCATTTGTGACAAATATATAATTTTTCTTAATTAGCCCAAGCATCTTATTTACAACATCATCCTCATCCATATCCTCATCAATTTCTTTTTCATTACCACCCCTAAAAAAGAACATATACTTTGCTTCAGTCTCTAAAGCAAGATTAAATGTATCTTGTGGAAAAGGCATTGTTGCTTTTATCTCGTCAATTATTTTTTCCTTTACGTCATTCATTTTCTTGCCATCTTTAAACGGGTCCTGTAAATAAATGGAATCAGTATCTGTATATAATACTTTATATCCATCCTCTCTAAATCTCTTTCTTGCATATTTAATAAACTGCCTGCCTAATCCAGTACAATCAGCAGCAGCAGTCTTATCATAAATTAACTTATAATATGGGTCATCAGTCATCCCATACATAGCATTCATAGCAATTTTTAATGTATATTCCCGTCTATCTTTTGCTGTTTTGTATCCTAATCTATCTCTGTACCATCTTTGTAATAGCTGTGCTACGCCTCCCATTTTGTCACTATAATATTCACCTTGAACTTTCCATTTGCCCCCTCCGTTCCACGTAGGACGCAAATTGTCTTCTTTTTTTCTGCTATGTAAATTAGCCATTATCATTATATGTGGATACAAGCTGGCAAAGTCCATAACATATATATCACCATCAAACCGTTCGCCGGCTGGGTAGGATACGTAACCGCCTTTTATACGTTCCTCTCCTTCATCAGCATTCTTTTCTCCATATTCTTCTTTCCAATTCATTTGTTTGCAAATTATCTTATAAACAGATTTAGCAAATGTTGAAGTTAAATATACTTTCTTTCTTCCATCCTCTTCATTAAGGAACTCCCTAAATGGCCAGAAATACGATTCAACCCACTCGTACATTTTACGAGTAACCTCTATATCTCTACCAGTATAATCTTTTATTAATTTAACCTCTTCCGGTGTCCAGGTATCTTTGTTAAGTATTTTATAATCTAATTCCATTTTGCCAGTTTCTTTATTCACCACTCCTATGATTTTACTTATCTCATCAAGACTATAAGACATTATAATGTCCCCAAGCATCCCAGCCTCTACTTTCATTTGACTGGCACGTTCCTTAAATATATTTCTCAAATCGATTATTATTTTATAATCAAACTTAATGCCTATTCGTTTTAAGAGCGGAATATCATATCCTGGCTGTTGATGAGTACCTAAACAATTAAAGCCCACTATATAATGATGAGCATCAATTATCCGCTGTATATCTTCAAGTTTAGTTAGAAATAAAATCTTATTAAGTTTATAACTATAACAGGCAAAAAGTTTTAATGTATCTTTATTAGCATCAGGCAGACCAGTTTGTGTTGCTGTCTCTATATCCATAATTAATGTATTATCATTTATTTTCATTAATGACCCCAGCTATTATTTTCACCCAGATGAAGTTTAGCATGTTCTCTTTGTTCCATTATTTGCAGATTTTCTGGATTATTGTTTAATCCGTTTCCATCAATATGATGAACTATCTCATTCTTTAATAATTTTCGTCCTAACATTTTCTCGGCAACTATCCTGTGTTCATATTTATATAGTGTCCGTTTGCCATCATAGTTATTATAATGCGTTATTTTTCCTTCTCTATAACATATTCCATTATGCCAGTTAGCATTTTTACTACCAACACGGCTACCTTTTTTTCTAGGAGGTACATTATTTAATCTTGGTATTAAACTATTTTTCTCTTTTAGAATCCATTGAATTTTTCCAACACTCCAAGAATATTTTTGATATAACTCCAAAAAAGTTTTCCCACTATTATAATCTTTAATCATCATATCAATATTTTTATCTGATAAAATATATTCTCTTCTTGGTATAGGTGATATATTATATTTCTTAATATAGTGATAAACCCGTCTAATTGGTATATTTAATTCAATAGCTACTAATTTAGCACTCTTATATTTATTGTATAGATATTGCAATCTATCTTTCTCTACTCGATATTTAAAATAACCTTGTGTTAGAGTCATATCTAAAATTGGAATATAGTTTTTTGGCTTCCAGCTACCGCATTTAATTTTAATTCATCCTTATAATAATTTAAAGCATATTCGTGACCTTTTTCCATTGCTAAATCAATCATATCAATTCCTAATATTAATTTACGCGCCATTGATTCCTCAAAATTAAAATTAATAAACTCTAATAATTTGTGCTTATTATTTAATATTTGTTCAATATAATGATTAACTCGAATATTATTAATTACATTATGAACACTTATTAGGCTACCTAAGGCAGGTGCATTTGCCTTAACCATAGCACGTATTCGTGAACTAATAGTCTGGCAAACTACACAATCACATATTTGGCTTAAATCATCTATATCCACTATATCCTCCGGACCAAGTACATCACTATCTTCACCTAAATTATGTTCACTAACAAATCGTATCTTCTTATTAAACATAAATGGTAAAAAATAGGACCTGTATTGCGTTCCACCATCATAGCTAGAACTATCAAATGATATAGGCTGCTTGATAAACTTGCTTGCATAATATACTATCAAACTTCTGCCTAGATTACCTGTCCCCAAAAAATGTATTGGCTTCTCTGTGAGGTTATTAATAGCAAATATACACGTTTCGGCCATATTAACAGGGGAATTAGTAGGAGACTTAACACAATAACCTTGCAGGTGGTCATCTTCCTTTTTAATTATATTATACCATTCTAAATATTCATCATACTTTCTTCCTTGTATTATTCCATAAAACCAAAAGTCCTTACTTGGGTCTCTTAACTTACGAGTACAAGCTATATTCTGCCTAGTTTTCTCTGCATGCTCAGCAAAGTGTTCTTTATCAAATTCCCATCCTACTAATGCTCCTCTACTATCAGTTTTAAACGGCAAATCATCCACACAAAATCCAATGTTGGTGTGTTCCTGTTGCCACTTAAAAACGGTCTCTGGAGAGAACTTATCTTTTTGACCTAATGTTACTCCTTGTAATCCACCTGAGTCAGCCCATACTATGCTATCATCAAGTATAAGTCCTCTATTTTTAATATCAACATAAATAGAACTATGATGAAATGGATTAATTAGGAAACGATTATATTTAAATATTGCATCTTTGGTATAGAATGTTGGCCTCATACCATCAACCATAATATCACTTCGCAAAGCGCAGTTTAATATTCCGCCATTAAGAACAGGAACAAATGTTATTTTATCTAGTTTCATTTTGTACCCCTATAAAAAATTAAAAAAAGAAAAAAAATAATACTTACTCTTTATCTGAAAGAGAGAACGATGCCTCGTCCCACACAAAGGCCTTAAACCTTGGGTGATTGGCCTTAACCATTTTTATAATGGATACAGCCTGCGCCTTAACAGCCTTATCTACCAGGTCGGGGTTCCATTCAAGCACTTTTCTAACAACGCCATCAACATTCTTGGTACTCTTCAAATGGAGTGCCTTTATAATCAACGATGCGTTGCTAATCTTCTTTTCTTTCTTTGGTTTTTCTGCCTTCTCGGCTTTATCTTCCGCCATATGTTTTTCCTCCTGTTTTAGTTTTCCTTGATTGAGTATTGTATTCTGCTCGTATATTTTATCTTGTGCTGCCTTTAATTTTTCGTATTGTTCATCCCTATAAAGTTCATTCTGTTTCATAATTTTGTTATGTTCTTCTTGGATATTTTTATCTATTAATAAAACTTGTGATTTATATTCCTCATCAGTTATTATATGATTGTCAAGGGCTCTTATTAAAGCATATTTCTCTCTTATTAATCCATTAATTTTTTGATTTGATATCATTTTATAATCTCTTTAATAATCGTTGTTTGCCTGTTTAAACTATCATGATAGTATTTTGGTATATGTTTTAAGTCAACATAATATCCATCAATAATTTTCCTTATAAGTTTTATAGCATCATCTATATTGTCATAAATAAACTCTTTCGGATAAATAAATTTATAATCAGTATTATTAAACGGCATTACTGGCATCACATCTAATGCACAACCTTCTAAAATACTATATCCAAAATTTTCCTGCATTGAGGCAGAAAACAATACTTTTGATTTAGCAAGTAGTTCATAAAACTCAGCCTTGCTAAAATTATGTTCGTGTGTATAAACGAACTTACAATCCGGAAAATGCTTTTCTAATGATTTACATAGCTCTGGTTGCTTCTCTGGATGGAACCTATGAGGAAATACTATAATATTTTCTTTCTCGCTACGAGGTATAGCATATTTAATAACTTCATCATAGTCAAATGCCAAACCTGTGACCTTTATCTTCATTAAGTCTTCATACTCAAAATTAAATGCCTTAAGCATATCTTGTCTTGTTTGTTCACTTCCAACAAAAATAATATCACTTGCCTTTATTATACTTAACTCATAAGGCCGAGCCCACTCTTTCATTCCATTAACTGTATCAGTTGGAGTAAAACTTCCTGCGTGCATAATGCCAAATATTTTAACCTTTATTCCTTTGAAGTATGCCATATATTTTATTGATTCTATTCCTGGAAACCATATATCTGAAAAATAGAAGGTATCCCCATCTTTAATTGTTCCATCATTAAATAAATCACAAACTTTCATTAGCTGAGAAAACTTAAAGTAGTTAGTAGAAAATGGATTAAGAAATTGGTCCTTGCCAAGCTTCGTGCTTAACTCTTCTCCTTCAATAGTCATAAATGATATATCAGCATCAGCAAATGCTTTTCGTGTAACCCTATCCTGCATCTCTGTATATCGCATAGGTAGAATTTCTAATGGAACATAATATAACATTTTAATCCCTCTTATATACTAATACTCCACTTACTTGTCCATCCTCACTTGCTGATATTTCCATTTCACTTGGACTATATTTAATTACCATTTGCGCTAATAAATCAAGGCAAATGGTCTCCATACTTTTACTACCAAGTTCCTTAATTAGTCCTTGGCCATATAAACGTATTATTATTTTATCTACTTCCATCTTAAGCATCCAGAATTCTATTTGTCTATCAGTTGTGGTCTCTATCTTCACAGTTATTAGAATTTTATGTCTATGCGGAAATTTAAGAAACTCTACCTCTTTTATATTACAGCCAGGCCAATTATGTATTGCTTCAAAGTCTGTTTTTATCTCTACAAATTGTTTTAACATTTTAGTGCTTATAAAATGGCCTCTTTATTTAAATGTTGTGATTAGTGCTGATTAGCATAGGCTAAAAATTCAGCTCTTGCTGCTGGGTCTTCTTCAAACCTACCCTTTATACTTGCAGTAATTGTCCAACTATCCTTTTTAACCCCTCTCATAACCATACACATATGCCTTCCTTTTACTAAAACCATTACGCCTAATGCACCCAATTCCGTATATAAAAGATGTGATAGTTTCTCTGTAAACATCTCTTGTAACTCAGGTTGTTTGGATAGTATCTCCGTTATTCGTGCCAATTTTGATATGCCTACTGTCTTCTTATCTGGTATATATGCAATACTAACAACATATTCAACAGGTAAAAAATGATGTGGACACATAGAAAATACTCGTATGTCTTTCTCCATAATCATACCACCATATTCAGAAGGAAATGATTTCTCTGCTATATTTTTAATTTCGTCCTCACAATTAATACCTTCAAATATTTCATAATAGGCACGTGCTACTCGTTTGGGTGTTTCTCTAAAGTTCTCATTATTAATATCAAGCCCAAATTCTTCATGAAGTCCTTTAAGTATATATTGAACTCCAGTTTCAACAAGTGGTATACCAGTATGCTTGTGTTCTCTTGCTCCTTTAAAAGACTCTTCTTTTTCTGGCTCTACTTTTGGTGTATCTAATCTTTTTCGTGTTACCTCATCAACAATACTTTCAGAAGTTTTTTTCATTTTTCGTTCCCTCCACATTCTTAAAAATGGATAATCACTATCGGACATATTAAGCCACACAAATATCACCTATAATATTATTCATATCAAATGTAATATTATAACCACATATTTTGATTAAAGATAACGTCCTCTCATCAACCATTTCCATTTTAAGGAATATTTTATTCTTATCTATCTCATATTGCCTTACAAATGAATTAATATCATTCAAATCTTCTTCCTTAGTTAGAGTAAATATAAAATTGGCACCTACATCTTTTAGCCACTTAATTGTTTTCTTTTCATAAAATATTTCTGAATTAATATAAGTATTATATATTACTCTCTCATAAACTCCAGCATTTGGAGGAGTAAATGTTCCATCAATATTAAGCTCTATTTTAAGCTTAAGAGAGGCTGCTAACAATTTCTTAATTAAAAAATTAAGCTCTTTTACATCATCTCTATCAATATTTCTTATTATAATATAATTAAAATTAACCGCGTTATCAATAAACTCCTTAAGTGATAAATCAACACCATTTGTATCTAAATCTACAAAAAAGGAATTATGTCCAATATTCATAGTGGTACTAAAACCTGAATATGTGCCTCGTATTTTCATTTATTCACCATTGTTTTTATTATCAAGATTATATTCTGCATATGACGTTGGTGTTTCATACCACCGTACATTTTTTAATTGTAGACCTTTTGGTATTTTATCATACAATTGATTAAATGCCCATTTAGCTAAACATTCAGCTGTTGGAGGGTCATTAGTTAATAAAACTTTCGTATTACGCTTAAGAATAAAGTCTTTATCAACTTCATCTTTGTCCCATACAGCAAAACCATGGTCTAAAACATCGTGTATATATTTCATCATAATCTCTTTCATAAATTTAAAATCAAGTACCATCCCTTGGCTACTATCATTCTCCTTCTTAAGCATTGTGCCTTCAACTGTTGCATCAATATATGCTCTATGTCCATGAATTTGTGAACAAAAACTATAATGCTTGGGCAATGTATGACCATAATCTAATTCTATACGTTTAGTAACTTCCATAATCTCACCTTATTCCTCTAACGCCTGCATCAAATAAACAACTGCTTCCCCTACTTGTTTTCCTTTATCTGTTAGATTTGTTCTCTTTACTCTGCCAGTATATTCAAAAGTTATTAACTTTGCATTTGCTAATTCACTTACTAACTTAGATACGTGAGAGTAGGTTATTTGTAGTTTATTCGAAATAACCATAACTATAATGTTGGGATTTTCATAAACAAATCCTAAAACTCTTAAATAATCTGGCATATGCTTTAAATTAATTGTTTTCATTTTCTCACCTTCGGATGTATACCCTTTTCTATTTTAATAAACATACTTTTCATTAATCGTTCTTCTCCTTTTTCCTTTATCCATTTAGTAGTAAATGTTAATATATCATCTTCATTAATTTCATTAATAATATCAAGCAGATTCTCTTTAGCTAATTTTAACGGTATTTGTAATACTTCCATTTTACACCTCGTTTATATTCCCCATGCTCCTAAACCTGTAGATTGCTTCCCTACTATTGGCTCTCCTCTCATTTTATCAAAATCCAAATAATATTTCTTCCAATGTTTTTTTCCTATGCCATAAAATGAAAACCAGGATATCATATCACTTTTTATCATACCTAATATTCTATGCTTACAGGCATTAAAATCATTATCTCCCATCTCCATATGGTGCCTTACTTTCTTTAAAATAAAATCAAATTCCTCCTCTTCCTCTATCTCCTTAATATATTTAATAAACGGTGCTCGTGGTTGTTTGGGTATTATACTCCATGCCAAACTTAAATACATTTTAGCTGGAAGTTTAAATACATATTTATCCAACCACCTCACAAGTAATCTAATATTATCATTCATAATTAAAAACTTCTGTATTAAAAAAGGACTTATATCATTATCTTCATATTCCTTAATCCACTTACTTGATTTATTAGTATATAAGTTATCTATAATTTTATAAATTGGCGGTTTATCCATATTACTTTATTCTCTTAATTACAATATATTCACAATATCCCTCAATTATTATTTTATCACCAGTCTCAAATCGTCTAACTTTTATGAGGCTGTTGTGTTTATTATATAACCTTGCACATAATTTCATTAATACTTCTCCAAAACCTTTATGTCCTTTTGTAGTATTTCTTTCATATAAGGATTATAAGTAGCAACTGCTGGATGATAAAGTGGAATAACAATAATATCATCAAACAAATTACGTATATGAAATACTTTACCATGTAGTTTGCTAATACCTTGTATAGTATCAGCGGCGCCAAACTTTTTCATAACAAAACCAACTGCAAAATTTCCCATTGGACATATAACTTTTGGCTTAATTGCCTCTATTTGTTGATTAAGATATGAGGTACACTGCTCTATTTCTGTTGGCAGTGGAGACCTGTTTCCAGGAGGTCTACATTTAAGTATGTTGCATATATAAATGTCCTCTCTTTTAATATTAATTGATTTAAGTAAATCATCAAATATTTGCCCTGCCCTACCTACAAACGGTCTACCTTGTAAGTCCTCATTTGCTCCTGGTGCTTCTCCAATAAACATTATTTTAGCATTAGAGTTACCTTCACCAATTACATATTTAGTTTTAGTTTTACATAACTCACACTTGGTACATTTTAATATATCACTTCTAATATCATCAATATTCATTTTATCATCTCTGGAATACTACTCATTACTATAACAGTTGGATTAGCACCATCGGCAATATCTTTTTCATTCTTACAAGTAATTTGTATCATTTTAAAGTTATCTTCATCTAAAGCTTTTTCCCAAAGATACATATTTAAATCTCTTGGTTCTAATAAGCCTTCCATAATAGTCTTTTTTATTACACTATATTCCTTTTTCTTAATTAGTATCCAAATATCTTCATATGCAGGATTAAGTGGTCGTACATTATCAGGAACTACTGGCTTGCCTGCAACATATAGGTCTTGTAAAACTAAAACACAATCCCTTATACTTGGATAATTAAGGTCAATTAATTTCATTAAGCCATCTATTGAATAGTCCATATTTTCTTTTTGGCATATGTGTTCCAAATAATCGGCTACAGCCTTTTTATCAGGATAAGCAAACGTTATTTTTTCACATCTACTCTGCAATGCCTCTTTAACTTTATTAATATTATTAGCAGTTAAAATAAAGAAAACATTACTCTCATATGTCTCCATCATATTACGTAATGCCTCTTGACTTTGTGGGGTCATTCCATCCGCCTCATCAAGGAAAATACACCTCTTCATTTCCTCTTTTGTAGAACGAGTTATACAAAACTGCTTTATTTTTTCTCTTACTGCATCTATACCCCTATCATCACTACTATTAACTGATAAATAATCACAACCTAGTGCTCTAATAATAACTTTTGCTAAGCTTGTTTTGCCTGTACCTGGTGTGCGAGAATAAAATAACATATGAGGCACAGCTTTAGGGTTCTGAATGTACCGTTTAATTAATTCTTTTTTATCAGCATCCATTACAAGAGTATCAAAAGTCTTAGGTCTATACTTTTCAGTAAACACCCTATCAAGCGGATTAAACTCCATTTTATTCACGGTCTGCATTTTTCACAATATATCCTTAAATTGTGCTTTGCCTCAAATCTCTTTCCACAACTTTTACATTTCTTAAAAAGTTTATATTCATGCCTCCCAACATCTCTATATTTATTCAACATCATACTACAATTCACTTTAACACCTCACTCTTCACTAACTCTAGGTGCTACAATAATGGTTATTATGCTCTCATCTGTCTTTTCTAAAATTTTAATTGGCCAATTAACACCAACACTTATCTCAAGATTGCCATCAAGCTCCTGTGTAGCATCAATAAACGGTTCTCCAAATGTACTATCAGCTCCACCTTTGCACATATCTGAATTAATTTCATTTCGGAACTTATATTTACCTGTATTATTAATTGCTACCTTTTTGGGTTCTGTTTTTATTACAATAACAGCATCCTTGTTTAAGCGGACATCCTTAAACACGTCCTTTAATCTCTGGGCCTGTAATTCAAACGTATCAACAAATGCAAGATTTGGCTCAGAACTCATTGTACTCAAAAATGTCTCATTAACTAATTCTATGTCTACTTTCTTATTGTCCCCAATTACAGTAAGTAAGTTGCCCTCTTTCTTAAGAACTATAAACTCACCAAATCTTCCCAATACATCAGTTATAGTTGGCAAATCATCCGTAGCAATATTACCAAAATTCTCATCATAATCTTTAAATGCTACTGCCTTAAGCCACGCAGTAATAAATGATTGTTTTGCAGTTGATGTTGCTGTTATCTTTAAGCCGTCCTTACTAAACGAAAGTATGCATTCCTTTATCTCCTGTGCTCCAGTCATTCTAACTTTCTTTAAAAATTCTACTAAAGTTTTCGTTTTTATTTTCATCTGTATAACACCTCATATATTTTAATTAATAATATTTTGGTACTATAAATAGTTATTGAATTATATTTATAACTTCCACATCGTGACCTTCGTTGCGCAATATCCTTCTTCTCGCATAGCTCGCATTCTTAAAAAATCTACTCTCATCAATAAAATCAATATATTTAGCATTAGTTTTTCCTTCAAGTCTCCTCAATATCCTTCCAAGTATTTGTATTGTTTTAACATTGCCCCTGTTCGCTGCAGCATTAATAACCGTACTTAAAGCAGGCAAATCAATACCCTCGCTAAATATTGATATTGTACTAATGAGAACTTTTATCTCACCACTTGCAAACTTTTCCATAATATCCTTTCTATCTTCAGTAATTGTTTCCCCATATAAATATCTACTATTTGGTATCAACTGCTCAAGCAATTTTCCATGCTCCACAAGTTTAATAAGAATAAGAACTTTTTCATTCTCCTGAGCTAACTTAACTATTAATTCGTTACGCCTCCAATTTCCCATAATAAAGTTTTTATAAAATGGCAGATACTTATCAGTTTCATTAATTAATCCTTCCTTACTTTTATTCTCCAACTCCTCAATTAATTTGCCATCCATAAAATCAGAATAAAATATTATTTGTGGTTTCATAAGCCATCCATTTTCTATTAATATCTTACTGCTCAAATCATAAATATGCGGACCAGTAATAGCCTCTATTAACATATCATTTCCATCATCTCTAAACGCTGTGGCAGAAAGACCAAGCCTATATTCAGTATTGTTAAGATAGGCAGATATCTTTCCATATGTTTTGGCGGGGACTTTATGGCACTCATCCCATACTACAAAACGAATACTTGATAAATAATCAGCTAATTCCTTCCTTCTTTTAATAAGGGTTTGTATAGTAGCAACAGTAACGTGTTCTATAACTTGTTCCCCCTCACCTATTTGCCCTACCTTTATGCCTAGACATTCTTCTATCCTCCGTTTAGTTTGCCTCAATAGTTCTCTCTTATCTATTATAAACAATGTTTTATATTTTAATCGCCTCATTAGTTCTATTGCCAGCTCTGTCTTACCTCCGCCAGTTCCTATCTCAAGCAATCCTATTTTTTTATCCAGAAATACATTAACAGCTTGCTCTTGATATTCTCGCAATTCAGTTCCATTAATAAACTTTTCAGGCATTATTATTTGTTCACTATTTAATATTCTTTCATCAATTATCTCAAGTTCTAAATTTTTATTAATATGAGTAGCATAATCAGAAAGTGTTTTCTTTAATGCCTCTAAAAATCCTATTGGCAAAAGTTGCTTGTTCTTTTTCCATAACATTACAGTAGTGTTAGCTTGCGGATAGTTTTTCTTTATCCAATATGAGTTTTTAAGTTCATAACTAAACTTCTTTTCTAATCCTCTATTTAGTAATTCTGATACTTCTCCTTCTACCATAATATTGTTACCAGTTAAATGAAGTATGAACTTAATTACATTAAAGCATTCATTTCCATAGGGACAAAATATATGACAGTCTACTCCCTCATCCTTACAGCCGATTGGCTTTTGTCCACTATTAACTATATCCTCCATTTCAGATAATATACGCTTATACCATTCTTCAGATTTAGTAATATCTTCTATTGTAGGCAATATAACTAATTGAGACTTCTCCCCTATATATCGTAAATAATGAAACACTACTTTTTGAGGTAATACTCCAAACTTTCTTTGATATAGCCAGGCATAGAGCAATCCCTGCTGTGTATATTCAGCATCATTCTCTTCACCACGTTTAGATGTTTTCCAATCTGCTATTGTATGTTTGCCTGTATGAACTATATCTAAAAACGCTAAACAATCATCAAAGAATATTTTAAGCTCGGTACTTGTAGCATCAACATTTTCATTAATGCCATTTAACACCATATTCCAATATTCGTCTTTTTGTAGTTTTAGTCGATTAATTTTATAGCTATCCCAAAATCTATTAAATATTACCTTTATCTCTTCAATGGGCATCTTATTAGTATAGTATGCCTGTAAAGTTTTATGGACTACGTTACCAGCATCAGCATTCTCCATATCAGCTCCAACTACTGGTATCTGTTTTACTTTAAGAAAGTACCACCATAGTTTGCACTTGGCAAAGACATTATGCTGACTAAAACTGCTCCTGTACATTTGTAATCCTCAAAAAATAAAAATAATTAAATGAACTTCTCTACGAAGTTCTTTTTAACTATTGCCTGAGTTTGCGGATTAGTAACTTCCATTGCCTTAATTACTGCCTTAGGCTTTGTTGTAAGAAAAGCCATTAGCTCCTTAAGAGTTATTTCATCAGGACTTCTACCCTTATATTTAGCATAGGCAACAAGCAAAGCAGAGGCTTGAGTTTTACCATCCCTTGTTATACTTGGATGTGAATACTTATCACCCTCTGACTTAAACACTCTAATGCCATTATAGAATTCCTGTTGTCCTTGTTCACTATAATGTAACACAAATGTACAATACTTGTATTCCTTATCTCCCTTCCTTGTCCTCAACCATACTTTGTCCTTTGGAGGCAGTATAATTTCTGCATCATTTATAATCACTGTCTTCCCATTAAGGTCAATTCGTGGCGGAGCCTTAAGTCTATCAGGAGCAGTATGCCAATCATACTTAACACCAGCACTTGATGACGCAATTAAGTCTTCTTCTTTGTCCACAAATTCCTGCACAGGAGGTATATCCTCATCTAGATTGTCGAATTCATTTTTTTCCACCATATTATTTACACCTCAAGATTTGTATAAGTTATAATACATAGGTGTTATTTATAGTTTGTGATATTTAAGAAGTAGGGGTTCTTTCCCAAGCAGGCAAATCCTGTCTATTGATATTACGGGGTATTGGTTTACTTAATTCATTTAATCCAAACTGATTTGTATAGGGTGTATAATAACTGCTGTATGGATTAAATGGGTCTCCATAAAAGTTTTCTTTATTAACAATAGTCATATTCTTACTATTATCTTCTTCTGGCTTATTAAATTTATCAGCCTCATTCTCAAATAACCCTATAAACTCAACTTTATCTTTATCATATACAGCTTGTGGAAGTTTTCTTTTTCTTATAAACTGCCAATCCTTTATGTAATACTTTTCAGCCATTCTTTTAGCATATTCTCTCGCTGTATCAATCTTCATTTTCCTATCTCTACTTATAATATCAACTGGAACATATGGTATTCCAAGCTGTTTATAAATAATTATCCTGTGTCTTCCATCAGGCAATAATCCCCTAAAATAATGCTTGCCTTCAACTCGTATTGGAAAATACTTGCCACTTAATATTTCTTCTTTTATTCTTTTTAATGCACCACTTTGTGGATTAAGTTTCATACTTTTAGGTCCACTCCATGCCGCTCTCATATTCCATGCTTTTTCGACCGGAATATTCATAATATAATTTTTGCTTGTATCTAATTTTTGCCTTTCCCTGAATCGTTGAACAGAGGCTTTAAACTTATCTTTATTAGCTAAATAATAATTATGTCTATATATCTTTTTTGCCTCTGCTTCACTTATTTGAGATGAACTATTAGTAGTTTGCGGCCGTTCAACCATTTCTTTAAATCCACCAATCACAGATGTTTTAAATCGTTTCGGTAAACCAGATGCCTCAACAATTTCTTTTTGTTCCTCAGGTGTACCTGATATAACTATCTCTTTGCCTCTAGGTGTATTCCACGTTATTACTCTGTGTGGACCTTTTGCCATCCCTTTTACAGACGAAGTTAATATAACACCTTTCTTTTCTAATTGTCGTATAGCACTACCAAATTGACTATCAGTCATATCTTCAATTTTATTTTTTAATTCACCTTGAGTAATTCCTATATCTTTATCTTGTGGATTATATTTCTGTAATGCCTGTAAAACAGCACTTGTACCCATACCTCTAAACGCTATAATCTTTCTACCCTCTTGTTCTTTTACTTTTTGTTCATATTCAGTTCTTGGCTGTTGAACTGTTGTTTCATTTCCTAATAAACCAAGTTCAGTTAAGGTATCAAGATATTGTTGTCGTTCTTTTTCTATTCCAATAGCTTTCTCTAATTCTCCTTTATTTCTCGCTTCAGCAGCTAAGGTAGCATATTGGGATATTTTAGATTCAACACCTTTTTTCTCCATAGGACTTGAATATATCGCCATATCTTTCTTCTGTTCATCTGATTGAGGTTTCTCTTCTAATTGCTTTTGTGTTATAGCAGCAAATTCTTCTAACGTTAATCTCTTTCGTTTGGTATAATCTATTGGCTTTGTAACTACCGTTACCTCTTTTTCCTCTTCCTCAGGTATTAGTTCAGTATCAATTTTAGTAGCCATAGCACGTTTCTGTTTCTCTTTGAGCATATGTAATGTTTTCTCAGCATTAATATCTCGCATTATTCTCTCAGGAGTCTTAATTACTATTGGCATTAATCCTTCGGGTTTAAAAGTCGCCCTAACTGCTGATTCTTCGATAGGCTCAGTCATTGGCTCATGAGTTAGTTCAGCCAATTGTGGACTTTTTTTAATTCGTAACATTTCCTCATCTAAGTCTTCTGGGTCCATTGTTGTCATTCTTACCCACTCTTGCCTGCCTAATCGTCCAGGATAAGGAAACGCTATCTTTATTCCTTTGTTCCTCATATGGAAATATAAATATTTTTTATCATAACCATAGGTATCAGCAACTTTATTAAATTGGTCTCTATTGATTCTGCCTCCAAACATATCCTTAAAAATTGGCAATCCTTTATATACTACAGGTACAGTAGGCTGAGGCTTAAACCATTTCTTTCCATATGTTGCTGCTCGCCTACTTCTATCTCTACCATCTATATCTTTTTTAAGCTTACCTAGATTCTCAAATCCAACAATATACTGTGATGGTACTTTACCAACAGCATAATATTCAGGCTCTGTAGCACCAGCATCTACCTCTGTTAATATTCGATTTGGTCCTTCAAGTTGTTCACGTGGTATATCAACTTTAACTATAGCATTACCAAATCTGCCAGCAGCTCTTTTTGAAGAAGTTACGCTAATTAATTGATTAGCATTATCAACTGGTTGGTGTCTTAATTTAGAAAGTTCTTGTTCTGATAATAAACCAAGATTCATAATACTTGGTATATTTTTCTTTTGTGTACCATGATAAAACATTACCATATTTTTACCAAGCGAATCGTTATTCAGTTGTTTACCAAGAATTTTATTAACAACGTTAGAATACGGATTATTCCGAGTAAACGGATTTACCCTAAAATCTTTACTATGGTCTATTGCAATTCTATCGGCAAAATCTTCTTCCGGGTCTGTGGCACCATAGCGTGTAACTGCTGTCTGGGGAGTATAGTTCTGACTATACTTGTCCATTATCTGAGGTTTCTTTTCTGCTAACTCGTGCCCATATTCATGCCACGCACTAAACTTCAGCTCCTTTGGTGTCCATTTTGTATCAGCAAAGAACACTACTCTGGGGTCTATAAACTTATTAGTTTTGGTAGTATATCTACTCACTACTCCTTTCATACGATTTAACTCCTCATTAGTATATTCCCTCCTCTCCTGAGGAGTAAAATCTTTACCCATTGCTTTTTCTTGATTATTAACATATTCATTTAGGTACTGTTTCTTTGTTTCTATAACTATTGGTATATGTTTACTATCAGGTATCTTTTTATATATTTTATCAAGTAGCTGTGGCGAAGGGCCTTTGGTATAGTAATATACTTTCTTGCCATCGGCTAAAGCAGTCTTTACGTCTGTCTTAGGATGAAACTTTACTTTATTATGAAACATTCCTTTAATTTTTTCGTCAAAGTCCACCATTATCACCTTTTCTTTTTGGGTTGAATATAATTAATATTATGAAAATCAGTACCTGGTGTGAATAAACTATTATAACCACCTGAATGAGGATTATAAACAACAGAATTTTTACTGTTGTCTTTTTTACCTAATATAGTCATCAAAATTTTTCTTATATTCATTTTACAGCCTCTTTATCTTTCTAACAAGATACTGTCCAAATTTTCGGCCCCCCCAAAGACCTAAAGCACCATCCACTTTAAAACTGTGCCGGCCTTTATATCTGTTATAAAATGCTGCTACTCTTTTAGCATCGTTCTCTGATAAATACTTTTGTCTTATTAAAAGTTTTGCTCTTTCTACTCCACTAAATATACCTTGCTCTTCAGCTTGTTTCTTCTCTATGCCAAAGCGAAGATGCCTTGGAAGTCTCTGCCTAAGTAGCAGAGCTTCCTCGGCTGCTCTCTTCGCATATGGTGGAATATATACTCTCATTTCTTATACTTCCCTCTGTACAAAATCTTGTCTACTATATTCCCTGCCAAGGTTTTTTCATCTGGTGCTTCCATACCTGTAGCATGCTCCAGGATTTCCTCAGCTTTTGTTTCTTTCATTTCATGAAGCTTTCCTTCTCCATATTTTCTTTTTGCCATTTTTCCTCCTTAGTACATTAGTTTCTTAGTCATAGATTTTCTTTTATTTTCTAACATACTCTTTCCTTTTCTAAGTTTTCTACCTACTTTAGCTTTTGCTAATCCATATGCTTCCTCTACTTTTTCTACTCTCTCTTCTCTTCTACTTTCACCCAATATATTCTTAACTGGATTCATTTTATTTTACCTCCGTTGTTTGCTCTCACCTGGAGCTAATTTAAATCTATATCGTGTAGCACCTGAAGGTGTAACTTTAACCTCATCAGCCAAATTAGATAAAACATTGTGATGTTCTGCATCTAATTTAATAGGTGATGTTTCTCCCCAGGCAGATGTTTTTGGATTATAAAATTTTACACTTAAAAATCTCTCACCTTGTTCATTCATTTTACCATAATCCCTAACCATATATTTCTTATCTTCTCTATCTTCTAATTTATTTCTTTTAATATATTGCCTAGCTGTTTTCCAATTTGCTAAACTCATATTTCTACTTCCTTTATCACCTAATATTTTCTTAACTGGATTAAACATTTTATTTACCTCCTAACATATTTTTAATCACTTTGCAATTTTTACTTTTATCAGGATGCCATCCATGCTCAAATCCTTGTAATAAGTGAACAGTTTTAATAGCATTAGCATGACTTTTAGCAACTTGTTTTATAGTCCATTTGCCATGCTTGAAGTGCCAAACTTCCTTACCTTTTATTTTGTATGGCATATAATCACCTCATATTGCCTATCATTTATATATATATTTGTTTTAATACTTGCCGTATTTCTTAACTAAATATCCTAATGCTTCTAATGGTATAGGATATTTGCTTAAATGGATTTTATATGGTTCATTAGTATCATATTGTTTACTATAATAATCTCTTTCTGCTTTAGCTCCCAATCCTCTTATTTGAGGCGGCTTATACTTTTTGCCAAGTGCCTCATATATCTCTTTCTCTGTTCTACCTGCTATTTGCCTGTCCCCTTTATATAAACCATATTGATTTAGAGTATATCCCTTACGTTTAGCAAGTGTTCTGTTGCCTAGGTTGCCTCCTTTTGGCCCAGTCCTAGTCATTAACTCCGCCCCATAACTCTGGGGTGTAGTAAAGTATATGTCTACGTCCACACCATCTATCCTAGCAAATATCTGCTTTTCTCCTTGTGCCTTAAAGTATCCTAATTTACTTAGTTGTTCAATTATTTTATCTTTGTTTCTAGGTATAACTACTATATCAATATCATTAGGAGTTATCTCTCGCCTTATACTTCCAGCAACCGTAACTCTTGAACTATACGGCTGAATTAATTTTTGGATTTTATATGCTAATGCTTTAACTCGTTGTCCACGCTCCGGACTTCTGTATTTAACATTAGAATCTTTACCAGTATCATACATAGTTGCTAATGTATGTAATTTTTTTATATCCTTTCTTTTTTCTCTCTCAAATTGAGAAGGCATAACTATCTTTCCTGGCATATTGGTAATAGCCATAGTCCCGTTAGGATTATCAAGAACTACTGTTGGCAAAGCAATTTTATCAAGTGCTCCGGATTCCTTATTACCTATATTTTTCATTAGTTCATTATGTAATTCTTCATGACCAATTATCTGACTAATAGCGTTAATATTTTTTGTTGTATCATTTATACCTCTTAAATCATTTGATATAAAAATCTTATCAGGTTCAGAACTTCTAACCTTCATAGTATATGTGTTCTCATTAGGTTTAAGTTTGCTTCCAAGATATATTTGACTATCCTTACCAGTATCATTCTCAAACCTTATACCAATACGTTGAGAACTTTTTACTTCTCCCCAATCAGGAAGATTATTCTCACTTTCTTCATCAGGATTAACCATATCCATACCAGCAACATATCTATCTACTTTAATATCACGTTTTAGTTGTTCTTCAGCATGTTTTTTTTCTCTTTCCTTTAATATGTTTGTAAACGGATTAATTGACGTGCCCTCTTTTATACTTTTATTGATTAGTTTTCCAAATCTATGGCCAGATATTGCTGATAAATTCGGAATAGCATCTTGAGTTGGTGCAGAAAGAGACCCTGCTCCAAATCTTATTCTATAAGTAATATCATCATATTTTTTACTCGCCTCTACACCAACTTCTTTATTTAAAATATTATGCATCTCTTCATGAGCAACTATATCAGCAGTTCTCTCAATAGGGTGTGATTCAGCAAGTTTCATATTATCTAAATAAATATCTTCCGGATTATTAAATTCAACGTGCATTGCAGTGCCAGTTATTGGTGCCTTTTTGCTTTTATCATATGTCTTTGATAAATATATGTAATTTTTACTTTGTAAATCAGCAATTGAAGAAGTATGAGTATCTTTAATTCCTATATCTGTTCTCTCCCCTAATACTTTTGGCTCTACAAGCTTACCATTACTACCTTTCTTTAGGTATCCAACCTTAACAAATACTCTCTTGCCAGCATCTAGTTTTTGTTTTAACTGCCTTACTTCAGAATTAGTATAACCTTTAAAGCTTCCCGCATTGCCTACGTGTACAATCTCTTTGCCGTTCCACACACCTAGTTGCACACTACCTATACTACTGGCACGTTTGCCTTCGCCTTTATTATATCCCATTACAACAGCATCAGCTTCTCGTCTCTGTTTCAGCTTTAGCCAATCATTATTCTTTGTGTTTGTATATAGTGAAGCGGGGTCTTTAAACACAACACCCTCAGCTTTTTTATTGGCCATTATTTGCCTTGCTTTTACTTTAGGATATGTAGTTACTATCTTAAATCTTGCCGATTGAGGAAGAGTATGTAATTCTTTTAATCGTTCTTTGAGGGGTTCTTGTTTTATGTCCTGTCCTTTGTATTTGAGCAAATCAAATGCCATATATGTAGCAGGCGATTGTTTTTGTGCCTCCTGTATGCCATACTTTAAATGTGTCCTCTCAGCCAATCCTTTAAAACTATCTATGCCACTTTTAAACACTACCATTTCCCCATCCACAATGTTCTTTCCTGGCAGTTGTTTAGCAAGCGTGTTAAACTCAGGGAACATTCTATTTTTATTTGCTCCTCTTCTGTTGAGCAATGTTCCAGTATTGCCTCTATCTATAAACTGCATCCTCTCGCCATCATACTTCCGTTGGACAACATAGTTGCCTTCAGGAACATTATCAATGGCTTTTGGCTGTTTAAAAAAAACTGACATTTATTTTTTAGCCTTGACAAATCTCATATGCTTTGCTCTTTTCCTAAGCTCGGCTAGGCTGACTAAATGTCCAACTGTTTTTCCGCCTCTTGGACCTTTGCCAGTTAGCACATCTACTTCGAGGTAGTCGTGGCCTTTTCTACCCACATCAAGCATCCTAACTCTCTTGACGTGCCGTCCACCCTTCACTACTTTCTCGTGTCTCACTCTATCAACACTTGTGTCCTCTCTTCCATCATAACCCAATATTTTATTAACAGGGTTAAGTTTCCTTCCATTTGGTCCTAAATACATTTTATTTACCTCCGTTTATTCTAATTGTTGTTTATATCTTTCTCCTTCTTGTAAATAATGTAAGCATTTATCATTTCTGCACTCCGCATAAAACTTGCCTTTATATGGGCTGCCTTTATGTATGTTCATAAATCTGCTGCAATGAGGACATTTTGTACCTACATATGATTCATCATTTTTACTTTTATCCTCATATCCCAAAATCTTAGCAACTGGATTCATTTACAAGTGCCTCGAACATCCATAATTATCCTTAGGGTTCTGAAGCCAATTTTCTTCTGGTATCATTTGTCCACATTCAAAACAATGTATTTTAGCTTGCTCTTTTCGTGGTACTTTCTTCCTATTCTTACTTACATCATAACCCAAAATATGTTTAATTGGATTCATTTTACTTCCTCTTCTTCATTTGTTTAGCTAAACTTTTTTCCATTTTTTTAAGCCCTGTATAATAGTTTGGAAATTCCATTAAGTGTGCCTTAGCAATCTTCTTAGCATCACTCGCTTTATAAACGTGTTCCATCTCTACTTTAACACCCATTTTTAATTGTGCTTTATTAAATTTACTATCCGGTACATTACTAAATTTTAGTTTCATTTTCTCCTCCTTTCCCGTTTCTCTTTTGATTCTTCCATAGCACACGATTTATGCTTATAATTGCCTTTAAAATAATATATATCTTTCTGTTTTATTTTTTCTCCACATTTTGTACATACTTGTGGAGTCAAATGTTCTGGATTATCCCAATCATCCTCTTCGTTCTTCACCTTACCTATGCCAAAAAGATTTTTGCTTTTATCCTTATAGCCTAATATATTACCCACAACGTCTACCATTCGTCATCTCCTGATTTTCTATTCCATACTTCCTCTTCCTCATCAATAATATCTTCCTCATCAACCAATCTCAATGGTCGCTTCGCTTTTTTCTTAGCACGTGTGCCTAATATTTTTTCTACTGGGTTCATTTATATTAGCCTCCTCTTGGCAGCAAATGGCATTCTAATTGGCTGTGATAATGAATATTGGCTGGCTGTAGGCATATTGCCTACCATATTGTTTACTACAGCAGTTTTGCCAAAAGCACGTATTGGCTCGTTAAACGCTGGTGTTCCTTTTGTCAAGCCCATATATGGCACTTTAACTACTGGCATTGGAACGGGGTTTATTCTCTCAGGAATGCCAATTTTATATTGTGGTGGCAAAGTTCCTGCTTTTGGCATACCACTATAAGAAGCAAATCCAGGAGTAGGCACATTTGGCGTTATAATAGGCATATGTTCCATAGGTGCAGGAGTTATTTTAGGTGCTCCTGGTGTCGGCATCATTTTTGGCATATCATTTATTACTGTAGGAAAATGCTCCATTGGGCCTTGAGCCATAGCATTTCTACTGTTGTCCCTTCTTCCTAAAATATTCATTAAAACATTGTTGTACATTTTATCTCTCCTCCATTTTAAAATTTAGTCCTTTAAAGTGTAACTGCTTAGTTGCTTTATCATTGTCCTTTAATATTTTACACGTTATCCTTTTTGGCCATTCTGATGTCATTTTATTCACCAAACTATAATACCTTTTTTAGCATACTCTTGATTAACTTTATTAAATACTTGTTGAGCTGTAAGATTTTTGTATTGTTCAATAGGCACATTAGTTCGTATTAATTGCGTACCATATACTCCTTCAGCTGCTCTAATATCAGGTACTCGTTTTGCAAACCCTGTTCTTGTATCAGGAATATTCATATATACATCTCCCATAGTACTTTGAGGAGTGGCTCTCACAATAGCTGAAGTTCCGGGTGGTATCCAATTAATTGTTTGATGTGTAGAGGACGGCATTTGCACGGCCTCTAATATTTTAGAGGTTCCAACATTTACTATAGGTGCAGTAGGTGATGGATAGGTTCTAAAAGCATTGGATTCTCTAAAAGCATTACGGTCAGCAGCTGAAAGATTTTGTGGATTTATAGCTCTACCTTGGTCAATACCCATTCTGCCTGATGGAGATTGAACTACTACTTGTCCATAATAAGGTTTAGTAGTATCTCTACTTGTAAACGCTCCAGGAGATACTTTATACATTTGTGGAACAAATGGTGTGGATATAGATGGTGCTGGTGCAGATATAGTACGAGATATAGACCCTACTTGTGACATTCTCGGAGGAGATACAAACCCTACTTGTGACATTCTCGGTATTGTGGGTATTTGCGGAACAGCAGACCGAACTGGTGGTGATGTCATATAAGGAGTTATTGCTGCAGCAGTTATATGCCCAACCGGTGTTGATGTACGAACTGGGGTAGATGGTGTAGCATGCACTGGAGCACTATAGCTTATTGTATAAGGATGTCCTTGAGCATCAACGTGGGATATTGTAGTTGGTACAGAAGAACCACCAGATGAACCTCCACCTCCCATAACAGGTGCCATAGCATTTCTGCTAAACCAATCTCTCTTAACAAGTTTCCTTCCTAAAATTTTTTCTATTGGGTCAAACATTATTTTCTCCTCCTTAGTTCTGATTGTATTTCCCATTTGCCTGTACTTTTTCTGAGACCAAAAACAAACTTAAGATTAGGATTAACTACTTTAACTCTGAACTTTTTATATAGGCTTGGTTGGTGGCGTCTAGGTCCATGAACCCAATTTTTACTTAACCAGTGACTTCCAATTTTGCCTATATGTTTTACCATTTACTTCTTCCATCCTTTTATTTTAGCTTTAAAAACATCATTAATATCTTTACTTTCAAACGTTCCAATAGATGTTTTAGGATTATAATTAATTACTTTGACATTTTCACCCTGCCCTGATACTCTACTTTCTTTTCCCGATAATACATTTATTTTTCCTATTTTAGGCTTAAAATCAAGATATCCTTCATCCAATCTTCCATTTTTACCAGAATAATCTTTATGTAAATTCCTACCTAATATCTTCTCAATTACATTCATTTTATAGTCTCTCCAAGCTCGCAAACTCTTCATGATATTTTTGGGCTTTAGTTTTTATAGATTCCTTTTTTTCTTTATATTTTTCTCTAATAGCTTCTTTTCTTTTTTGTATTCTTCCTTTTATATCACTACCACTTTCTGCTAATTTCTTTGCCTCTTCAGCAAGTCTAGCTTTTACTTGTTCTATATAACCTCTATACGAAACTTTTTTCTTTTGCTCTTCTCCTAATATTTGTTTAATTGGATTCATTTTGTACCTCCTTTATGAAAACCACATATATGGTGTACCATGCTCTTTTAAATATTTACAGTTTTTATTTGCACATCGTCCAGTATATAATCCCTGTGATGAACTAACTGTATGAGTAGATAAAAATTTACCACAATGAGGACAATTAGTTCCTTCTGAGTTTTTACTTACATCAATTTTCTTTCCTAATATCTTTTCTACTGGATTAAACATTTTTTCACCTCTAATTACCATATTTCATTTTGGCATAAGCTTTAATTTCTTTTACATCTTTAGCATCAGTATAGCCACCTGATTCCAACACCTTTCTGGGCGTATAAACTTTTCGAGGTTGTGGTTTTTCTGAATCGTTTGGCCACATACTAACTTTTGGTCCTGTACCATATATAACCCATCTATTAGCACTTTTACCAGTCATTTCTTTCATATAACTATCATCTTCTATTGGTTCAGTATATACTTCGTGCCCAGTACGTTTTCCAACTAAAATAGGGTCATCCCAACCTTGGTCTACTTTCTGTGCATATTTTTTTATTTTCTCTCCGCCTTGCCACCACACCATACTTTTGCCACTATCTTTTCTAATTCCCTTTCCCAATATTTTTTCCACAGGATTAAACATTTTTTATTCACCTCACGCAAATTCTGACCTATTCCCACAGCTCGGACACCTTGACATATTTCTGCTTGTGTCCCTCGGCGGACTAAACGCAAATCCACAGCTACGGCAAAATATTTTTCGTCCTAATGCCTTGTGGACTATTCCTTGTGTGTCTAACATCTTTATCTTCTTCGTGCTACTACCACAGTATCTCTTCTCTGTGGTTGAGCTATTACTTTGCCTACTACTTTTCTTGTATCAAACATTTTCTGCCTCCTTATATTTTACCATATAATGGGTTCCTCTGTTGTTGCTGCTGTTGATTGGGTTGCGCGGCAAAAACAACAAACTGTCCATGAACATTTTTTGTCTGTCCCGTTACCACTGTATATCCCGCAGCACGTGCTTGATTAAAAGCATCCTGTGGTGATACTTTCGAACTAAACGCTCTGCTATTTGCCATTTTAATTTACCTCCATGATTAAAAAAATAGGGGAGAGTGGTAGCCACCTCTCCCCCAACTTTGGCTGGTAGATATTCTTTGCGGCAGAACACGGTATATTGCGTACCATACGTACCGACAATGTGGGGGTTATTTATATATATATTTACTTCAGGCTTATTTCCAACAGAAAAATCTTGTGAATACATATTGTACATAATATCTTATTTTTTGCTCACCATATTTATTCACACACGCCTTAATAAATTGTGAGTATAAATCAATATTTCCATAATCATTGTCTTTAAGCATTCCATCAAACATATTCATATCTTCCTCAATAGTAGTATTGGCAAGTAATGGCAAAAGTGGCCGAGTGCTTAGCATAGCAGCATCAAATGTTACATTTTCTATTTTAATTGGTCGTTTAGCAATTCTGTTTTCCCACAATGGATAAATTGGTGGAATCAAATTATCAACACAGTAACTATTAACTGTGTTGCGACTAAAAGTAAATTTCTTCTCGGGTACGTTAAGTGTTAATGTATCCTTCCATATTATTTCAATATCTTTATGTAGTTTCTTAAATTCATCATTATTTAAATTTATTTTACTATCCCTCAACAAAAGTTTTAAACTAAACCAAAGTCGATTGTTTCTATCACCAACAGGTAGAGGCTGCAACATAAATCGAACAAGAGGATGTTCACGGAGTTTTCCTGGTATTAGCCTATCTATATTTTTTGCCTCTCTCGGCTGAACAAATATAAATTTTTTATCCTTTTTAATATTAATTATATAATCAGTTAGACCTATGTTTTCTCCATTCTTAACTAATTCAAGAATTCCTCTCCACGTAAATCCATCATACTTATAATTTTTCGTTGATGTAAGCCCGCAAACACCAGCCAAGTTAAATGATGCTTTGTCTATCGATACTCCTAGTTCATCCTCATATTTCTTAGATAATTTTAATAGTTCTTTGCCTATCTTAGCTCTTAACAATCCAACACAATCTTCAAACTCTTCATTATCAATATATGTATTAGTTCTCTTATCAAATTCTCTATTCGGAACTGAAATTGGATAGTCTAAGCGGCAGAGAATTTGACAACCGTTTCCTGAGCATAATTTACAGTAATCATTGGCAAAAGAATACTCTTTAAGTTTAGATAATATTATCTCTGCTAAAGTATCAACATTCTTTAATTCATCAGCGGTTGCAGGACCAATTTTTTGCTTTCTATCAATATCTATAAACAAAAAGCTTATACTGTCAATATGAGCTAAACTACCCCCCAAACCTTTTTTACCAAATTTTGTATAATTCCATTTTCTTGGATTAACGCCCATCCAAACAGTTGCTTTATCTCGTGTATATGCTATTACTGCTTTTAATAACTCCCCTGAGTTTATATAAACTCCACTTGCACTATATGGAAGATTATATTTCTTAGCAACCTCTTTAACAAGCTCAAAATTCTTTATTCTCACTTCCATCCATTTTGATTGATTATTGCTCCACCAATTAAAGAAATCAGAAATGTTGTATTTGGAATAAATGCTTTTTATACGTTCACTTTCGGACATTAAATACCATTCCATCATAATCACCTTAACTAATACAAATAGGATAAAGTAATTCTTGAGAATTGGATAGTTTCCATTTAAATGTTTCTATGTTCATATTTCTGATATCGTGTTCCCATAGCCTTAATACTTTATAACCTTTTTCCATGAGCTCATTGGTTCGTATTCTATCAATTTCCCTGCCCTCTGGATAATGGTGCCAATAATTACCATCACATTCTATTATTAAATTATATTTTGGAATAAATATATCACATCTATATTGATGAATAATATCATTTATAAATTTCTGAGAAATAAAATCAAAATTTAACTCTCTTAAAAAATCCTGTATCTTATATTCAATTGATGTTTTATATTTTGGTATATAAAAACCCATACGTGCTGATGCCGTTCTCTTTTTTTCTTCTACATTCTCGTTTTTATAAATTTCTTCCCAAGTTTTTCCACTTTTAGATAGACTTAGTTTCCGCTTATGTTCTACTGAAAAATGTATTCCTTTCCTAGATATTGGATGGTGTCCAATATATATTAGAGCCCTTGATATCTTTTTTCTTGTTTCTTCAGAAACTATTCTATTTTTAGCTGCTTCTGACATCTTCTTTTTTGTTTCTTCCGAAATCATTCGTCCTTTATGTACTTTTGAAAGTTTTTTTCTAGTCTCTTCAGAAACAATTTTTCCCCTATTAAAATCACCAATTTTCTTTTTAGTCTCTTCAGAAAGGTGCTTACCTTTTTGTGTCTCTGATATGTGTTTTCGTGCCTCTTCAGAAAGAGGTTTTCTCGGTTTAGAAAGATGTTGTCCTATTCGTGCCTTTGATATTTTTCTCTTATGCTCCTCAGATAAATGACAACCTTTTCTAACCATTTTAATCATCCAATTTTTTTCTTAATGCTAAGAGTTTCAATAAATCGACGATAGGAGGGGTCTTTCTCTATTTTCGCAGCAATTGCTTGATGTTCTCTTTCCCATTCTTTTCCTGTCAAAGGGTGTGGTCGGAGTCTTTCAATAATACCAAAATGCTTAGCAAGAACCTTTGACATTTTTATAGCGTATTTTTCATCTCCACTATCCCTCTGAACAATTCGACATAATAAATCCGCCACTATCGTTGAATCTGTATATTTATAATCATAATCTTCTACCCATTCCTCTAATTCCTTATCATTATTTTCTCTGCTGCTTACAAATATATATGCTGATGATATTCCTGTGAAAAATCTCAATGGTTCATTATATCTAAGGTATGACATTATATCTCCTTGGCATAGTGGTGTGCCAAAATAACAAGTCCAAAAATTGGTGTAAGCAGTTCTGGATTACTCGCTAAGATACTCATACTTTCATCCTCAGTAGTATTATAAGTATCCTTCAAATATTCTATCGCCCATTTATAGTATTCATTTTCTGTTTTCTTTGTCATTTTTTCACCTTCTTATTATATTCTGCCAAAAAATTATTAAGTGCCTGAAACTCTTCATGAGTATGTGTAAACATAGTCCACTCTGCTGTCTTATCTTCATGAATTTTAACTCCCGTAATCTGAATCATTTTATACTCATATACTCATAATCATAGATAATAATTCATCAAAAGTATAATCACCACTATCAGCAAAATATGCTATCCAAAATAATTGCTCTCTAACTTCTTTTGGTATTTGCCTTGTAAAACGGACATTTTTTGCAGCTGTCATTCATTTCCTCCGGACACTCTGGGAATTGTTTCTGGCACTGCTGTTTCTCCTCCCGTTTCTTTGCGAGGAACATCATTATTTGCCTCTCCCGTCCTACCATATCTTGCCTTCCAATAACATTCTATACATCTCTTTGCTTTATCAGTAATTATTTTTCCACAGTCAATACACTTGTTTTGTGTTTTATAAAAAAACTCCTTTGATGACCGATATTCCTGTAGTTTTTTTCTGTTCTTTTCTTTCCATTTTTTTTGTATTTCCGCATTATGTATTTTTAATTCATCAACAGCAACTAAAAAATCAGGATTCTCTAACATTATGGTTTCATATAATTTATCTACCTCTGTCTGGAATGCTTCATCATTATTTAACTTTTCCTTCTCCTCTCTTATTGCAGTTAATCTTGATAATCTTATCATACTAATAATAAAACTAATGCTTTATTTAAAACTTACGAAAATTATTTGTCCTCCACATTGTAGCCGTTATCAATAAGAAAATTTATTTGCAAATTATTCCATTTATATTTCTTTAGCTCAGTTCTTGATAGGTATCCTTTTAAATAAAACATTAAGTCTTTAAGTTCAAGCATTTTTAGTGCATTAGGCTGTTCTTTGTCTTCTTCTATAAATCTGTGTAATTGTGGCTGAGTTATTATTTTAGGTTCTATTGTTTCTTCCTTCTCAACTACGTCAACTCTCCTTTTAGTATCATCCATCTTTCTTCTTATTTTATACCATAGCCTCTCTGCTGAGGATGTTTTCATCTCAGAACTTCTAACTAAAACTTTTATAAAATCAGTTTTGGAATAACACAAAAATTCTTCTTCCCATTTCATACTGCTGCCTCCAATCTCTGCTTGAAGGTATCTACATTCATAACTCGTATCTCACTTTCCCATAGCCTTAATACTTTATAACCTTTCTCTATTAACTCTTTAGTACGAATATGGTCTATTTCTCTACCATCTGGATAGTGATGCCAATAATTCCCATCGCATTCAATAATTAAGTTATATTGAGGAATGTATATATCACATTGGCAAGGTAATGAAATATTAATAATTGGCTTATGAGATATGAATTCTATATTAAGTGTTGTTAAAAAATCTCTTATTTTTATTTCGATACTTGTTGTCCACGTATGTTTTTGTAATAATCGTTTCTCCCTCATTTTTTTTCTCGTCTGGTCTGATAAATTCTCTCGTTTAGCAATTTCCGACATTTTCTTTTTTGTTTCATTAGAAGTTTTATGTCCAATTTGTGATTGTGACATTTTTCTTTTTATCTCTTCAGAAAGATGTCGACCCGTACCAATAATTGATAGCTTTTTTTTAGTCTCTTCGGAAAGACGTTTACCTCTATTAGGTCCTATCATCCCTTTATTAGCTTGTGATATTTTTTGTTTTGTTTCATCAGAGACTATGTGGCCTTTATTAGCTTGTGATATGTTTTTTTTAGTTTCTTCAGAATGATGAAATCCTTTTGGTCGTGGCATTTTATCTCTTCCATGCCCCCAGCGGTATATCACTTTTTACTAATTCCGAATCCTCTGCAAAAGCTTGTCCAGGTGTTAATTTTTTCTCTACATCTATCTTACATATGGGAGCCTCTTTAGGTATTATTGTAGGAATAGAATAGCTTGCTAAATCATCTATATCAATTTTCTTGTTAGTAGTAGATAATATCCATCGTAATAAGCTAAAATCATCATCAATATAATTCATTCGTTGATTAAGCATTCTACTTGCCCTCACAAGCATTTGATAAAATCCTTCAAGTCTCACAGTATATCCAGCACCCTCAATGTCCATTTCATCTAAAATATCATCCACTTTTAAAAATGCTTTTATATCCTCCTCACTATTCTCAAACTTTTTGCAGTCTTTTATATAGTTTTGTATTGTCTCACTATCCAAAGCATTTACTATTTCCATATTAGTGCGTAGTGGCGAACGACTTGTATTTTTCGACACTATCTCCCTTAACATAGCATTGGTTTTTTCACTTGTGAGGTAAAAATATAAAGGAAACCTATCGTGTACGGCCAAATCAAGCCCATCAACCCACCATTTGTCTTCTGCCATTAGTTCCGTTCTCTTTTTATCTATAGCCTTAATTAAGTAAAAATTAGGATAATCATTATCCGTCCTTATACGATATTTCTCGCCTGTCTCTGCAAGAGGCAAATACAAATCCCAACATTCATCCCATGGAGGTTTTGGCAGCTGAACATCTGTATTTTCAGGGTTAGCTTCATCTGGCAAGTCTTTGTATGTCTGTTTTACACCTTTAATATATTCAGTCTTAAACTTTATGTTTAGATTGCTTGTTAAATTGAGGTGTGCCTTCCTTTGATACCTAACTCCCTTGCCGCCTTTCTTATCAAAGGAATACTCCATCTCAAAAATAAATGATTTTAGGTCTTTCACGAGTTCCTCGTTCTGTCCGGCCTCATCTATTGTTATTGATTTAAATATGCCTAAATAGCCTACTGAAAGGTCGCTTATATCCTTGCCAAGTAAGTTTAACTTGACCTCTGTACCTCTTAAACTAGGAACAGAAATACTTACTCCTGTGCTAGAATAGGCATACCATCCGTACAACATAGGCGACCAGTACTTTAGCACTAACGATTTGCCTGTTGCCCGTTGTCCAATAAGATATAAATTCCCTACGAGGTCCCAGTTAAAGCCACTCAACGCTGCTTGTAGGATTAGTGCTGCCTTTATTGGTAGTAATCCCCATATCCGCATACCAGTTTCTTCTTCAATATAAGTATCAATTGCTTTTTGTAAAGTAATAATATAGTTTTCCCCATCCACTTTAGTTGGTAATATAAATGCCTTTTTATTTTGTTTCATTCTTCCATCTACAATATGATATTGGCCTCTTCCTAATGGCTGAAACGTTTTGTATATTACACATTCATATTGGCCAGGAGGATAGT
>OFOO01000002.1_pt1 | contig 42151 bp, 91 predicted proteins | sample 1542381 | NCBI WGS metagenome assembly OFOO01 (sample SAMN04958509, study PRJEB24370) | sediment metagenome | isolation source: lake sediment | place: USA: Lake Hill lake, St. Paul Island, Alaska | collected 2013
GACTGGAGTTCAGACGTGTGCTCTTCCGATCTCTTTTAAACAAGCATACTTACTCCTTCAACTGCTACCATCCAGGTGTCCGTGGATACCCCCGATGCAATCTCAGAGACACAATCAGACTGCCTGGCAAAATGCCGGTCAACCTCCAGTAGCCGGACGAAGTAAATACTCCAACTTCGATATGGATATGTCCAAGCCACGCATTATATCACCCAACTCATTGCCGGGCGTCTGTGGCCTCAAGATACATGCCTTCACCGCTTTATAATGTATCTTACAAGCATCCAAGACCTCCCGTATCGTCTGACGCTCACTGTCATTCAACATAATCATACCACCCCTCTGTTATCTGTGAACACTTCAATCCGTGCATCCCTAACAAAAAAGAAACGAGCTAAATTGAAAATGGTTTTTATTCATCCTACGTTGCCCATAACTCCGCTGTTTCCAAGTAAATGTATGTTTAAGCAATCAATATACTTAATTGCTTTGACAATATTGCCTCCGGCGTACCGTGGCCAGAATCCAAACTCTGGTATGGACTTGTCCAACAGAGCCTCGTAGCATGGACTTGTCCAACACAGGAACATGAAGAGGGTAACTCTGGCATGGACTTGTCCAACAGGACATGGAGAGCACCCTTAACTCTAACAGAACGTAACTCTGGCCCAACAGGACATGGAGAGTACCCTTACTCTGTCCAACACAGGAACATGAAGAGCGTAACTCTGGCATGGACTTGTCCAACACAGGACATGGAGAGCGTAACTCTGGCATGGACTTGTCCAACACAAGAACATGAAGAGCGTAACTCTGGCATGGACTTGTCCAACTGGACATGGCCATGGAACCGGAACTTACAATGAAAAGACGGTGAGAACTTTTCTTGGCTACGGACTTCTTGGACAGAGCCATGCCATGATCCTTTTCCTTGGACTTACACTGCGACGATTACTTTGGAAAGATTATGACCCGTGATTTTTTCCCATACATGGTCTTGGTCTGGGAAGATTATTATTCAGGTCTGGGTTTCCCATAACTCCGCTGAAATAGCGAGGTTATGGGGAAGAGTTGACGAACGGTAAACTGGTATGCCCATCTTGTCAAGAGGGCATACCATAACCCCGCAGAAATGCATGACTTATGGTAAGGTTGTCCATAAGTGCCCGGAAATACAGAGGTTACAAGCCGTTGCCTATAACCCCGCTATTTCGGGACACTTACAGACAGGTCACTTTCAATAGACCCCGGTGAGAGGGAAATTTTTTGGTGGTTTTACTTTTACTTGACAAGAAGGTAGAGAAAGGTTATCGTGGCAGGCCGTTTATGCGTCGTGTGAACTGGACAGACTCGATTATTTGTTTTCGGGTCTCGCCATAGGACTTAAGCTCCGTAGACCCGGATCAACTCGGACACGAGCGACACTATCTCCTGACCGATGAGATCCAGGAACAAGCCGAGAAACTCGGTCTCCAGGCCCAGTGCCATCAGTTCGGGGGCCTCGTCCTGTTCTCCAGTGGTCCATGTCGACCCAGGACGGTCTCACTCCTCTCATCCCCGTAGGGTACATGATCCCTGTCCTTATCCCAATCCCGCTCTCCATCATCAGTCACATGGTAGGTAGTCTCGTTCGCTTCCACTCTGTACCTCCCACCACACTCAGTACAACTCAGGCTCGATCCTGAGGGCTTTGTGAGTTTCTTCATGTTAAGCTCCTTAATCTCTGTCTGGTCAACTGGTTACAGCTCAGAATCCGTGTTAAGTTTACATAATTGAATATTATGCGACTCGTTAAATTTAACATGATATAGTTCATGGACTTGTCAGTTTAAACCTTGAATTTGGGTTGGAGGCTTGAAGAACTTTGCTTAACTTTATTTAAGGCTTCTGGTGGTCGAATCGGTCACGGACAGATTCCAGTTCCCGGACGGCCGTGGCCATGACCCGCCGGGCTTCTTTGAGCTGAGCCTGTCTGGTGGCTTTGGGGTCAAAGGTGTCGACCAGTTCTTTGACGATGAAACTGGCCAGGCTATCCCCGTGTGGGTCGGCCGTGGCGTGTTCGGTTCTGGGGTTGAAGTTGACCTGTATTCGGGAGTCCGGGTAGGCTTCATTGGCGATGGCTATGATGTCCTTGATGGTCAGGGTTTTTGTAGGGAATTTCGAGGGGGGTTACCCCCTATAAGTTTTTTAGGGCTGGGTTTGGAGCTTCTTGACCCGGTTCCAGAGGTGTCTGGGCACCTTTATTAGGAGTTTGACAGGTACTTTCGTGCCCTTTCAATTAATTCGCTTGAGACGGTTCCGCAATTTTCACACCCTTCATCTTCGTAGCTATTAACAATATCCTGGAGAATAATGTCTGCCTCTGATCTTTTTGTAATGCCAAAGACCTCCAATATAGAAGGCACCCTGTCTTCTCCGCGGTGGGCTGACAGGTACTTTGCGATAGGGTTTCGGGTTCTTTTGGTGCCTTTCCCAGCAAAGAAGTCCAATAGAGCCTTAGAACTGGGTATTTTGGGTGTTTTACTCATCCTTTGCCTCCGTTGGGTAGGGGGTCTACGAATTCGTCGTTATTCCCTGTATCATTTTCAAACTCCCAGTACAGGTGCTTTGAATCGTCTATTTGTTTGGGAGTTTTAAGTCGGCGCTCTATATACTGACGATATTTTGTATCTTTTCTTCGTTTTTCAGCGTCGAATCTTTTCTTTCTCATAGAGGTATCCCTCAGGTATCATATATTGGTGTCGATGAGTTTCTTGATTAAATTGAAGCATTCTCTGCAGATAACTTTGTCCCGTATGTCTGGTTGGATGTAATGTTTCCATTCCTCATCAGGGACCATGAACAGGTCTGGCCAGAGCTTGCCACATTTGGCGCAGACGATTGGGTACTGGATATATGGGATGAGTCCTTTGGCTTTGAGGATGGCGTCCCATTTCTCGGACAGGTCCGGGGTTAGACCCGAACACAGCCGGCTTTGCCCCGAAAATCTATAAGAATGGTACTTGGCCATGTCTATCAGGCCCCGCCATCGAGCGAGTTCTTTGTAGCAGCAGTCACAGGACAGGAGTTGGCCGCCACAGAACGGGCAGCGTTCCATGTCACAGCCGGGTTTATGAAACTGGCCTTCTTTCACGCCGCAGTCGTGGCATTTTGTCATATAAGGCTGAGGTCTTTCTGGATAAAGGTTATGAACGCGGTCATGGCCTCGTCATACTCTCCGTAACAGACCGTGGCGGTATCGGCCAGGCACTTGTCATCTTCCCAGACGTTGATGCCGAACCAGCCCCAGTTGGAGACCAGGGCGCCGTTGTCGGTCAGTTTCTTGATGCGGGCATCTGTGAGCCGGTTGGCCAGAGTTCTGAAGCGTCGGATGTCATCAGACGCTATCTTGAAGTCTCTGCGTTTCCGGCCGGAGATGAACGCGAAGTCGTACATCCCAGACGTGGTCAGGACGTATTCCCGGTTCAGGATTCTGACTCTGGCGATATTGTTGCCGGCGTAGAAGAAAGAGTCTTGTTTATTGGGACCTTTGCTTTTGCAGAGGACTTCTACGGGTATTGATATGGACTTGTTCATCTGATCTCCCTTGGGTCGTCTTCCGGGTATTGTCTGATAGGTTCGCCGTTGTTTCCGAGTTCCGGGTCATCTAAAGTTTTGGGGCCCGTTAAAATTGAGACATTATTCCAGACTTCCGGGTCTGACCCTATGGGTATCAGCATCCGGACGTACTCTCTGATGGTGTCCGTGGCATCATAGACCTCTTTAGAGCCATAGTACGGGTACTTTTTCGTGGGCTTTGGCAGGGTCTTGGGTTGTTTCTGGACGATTTTGAAGGGTATTTTGCAGAGTTTTGCGAAGGCTATCTGGTCATGTATCCCGCTTGTGAGGTACCCCAGGCTGATTAGTAGGGCATCCTGGACATTCTGATTGCACCAAGAGGTCTTGAGCAGTTTATTACCGGGTTTGATGACGATGGTCTGGGAAATGATTTCTTGTATCTTGGCTATGATTGTGGCACGGATGTTGGGTTTCATAAGTCCTCCGGTTGAATAAGTCCATGCTCATACATGGACATGTTCGTGGCGTCGGATGTTGCCTGGTTCCAGTTTGGTTCCTGGCGCTGTTCTGGGTGGTTTGTGGCCGGGATCGGTCTGGGGGTGGTCTTGGTACTGGGTCGTGGCCATGCCCCGTCGTAGCGGGCTCCTATGCGGCTGATGTCATCGCCCATGTGGATGGTCATTCGTTCTCCTTTGCATCCAGTTCGTCCAGTTTTATCAGGAAGGCTTCAAGGTCATCTCGGACCATTTGACGCCCGGTTCCTGTAAGTTTTTCCAGGATGATTTCAGAGTTGTTATCCAGATGGTCTATCAATCTCACGTCAATCATGCCACAATTGACTCTTTTCGTTTTCATTATTTTTAACCTCCAATAGACTTCTTGGAACCAGAGTAGGTTTTTCTGTTATCAGGGTCTCGAATTTTAGTCTCCGGCTTTTTGCGAGTCTTTTTTAATTTGCGGTTTTTGCGCTTAAGGCGTCAAGAATGGCCATGGGTTCTTGGCCTGTTTTTTGGGCATGGCGATTTGGCACCGGCCGATTTGTCCGTAACTGGTGAGTGGTTCTATGATCAATACTGTTTCCAGGTTGGATACTTCGACGCCCCGGCATTTCATGGTGCCATTGCGGCCTAAGAAGTGACCTATATCTTCTGTCCATTTGACGGTTCTGACTTTCATTTTGATTTCCTTTGTTAAAAATTGGAAAAGAAAAAAGGGAAAGGCCCCCGGTCCCCACCCATACAACCCCATCCATCCCCGAATGGAATTGATTTTACCAAGGTAGTGAGTCTTGGCTGGGAGGGGATTAAACCGGGAGGGTCCTTTACTTCTTATTTCAGCGCCGGCTTATTCTGGCGGACCAAGGTCCGGAACTGGTCAAGCTTGGTGGCTGTGCCCAGACGATACTGTTTCTCGTCGAGCCCGTCCACGGCCTCGACCTTTTCTGTTTTCTCGAAGATGGCACCCAAGTCCAGTCCTGCGGTCTCACAGGCCGTGAGGATACGTTCCAGGAGGGCCTCGTCTTTGAGGACCTCGGCCTTGATGGACAAGTGTGGGGTGAGTTTGAAGAACTCGTTATAGAGGTCTCCCACGAGGTCTTTGATGGCTGTCTGGGCGTCCTCGGCTTGAGGGATGGAGAACCGGTCTGAGGTGTTATAGAGCACTGAGCCGGTGTTGCCTGCGACATCAAAGGACTTTGAGAAGCGATGCGCGAAGGCTTCCGAGTCCTGTTGTGGTCGGACGTGATCGATGATCTGGGTCTCTTTATCGGCGAGGGCGGCTTCGTCGGCCTTGATCCTTGCCTTGAGTTGGATGAACTCATCCACGGCGGTCCGGATTTCCGGGGTCGTAGTCGCGGCGGTCTTCTGAGTTTTCTTGGCACCTGTCTTGACTGCGGTTTTGCCGATTCTGTCTAATGCGCTCATTAGGGGCCTCCCTTGGGTTTGGTTTTATTATAATTATACAGGAAAAGGGCACTACTATTAAAGAGTTTCTATATCTATCTGACAGGACTTGCCTTTATGGTTCTGTACCTCAAAGAATGTGGCAGTAGATCCTGGGTCTCGTTGGATCTCCAGTGCTTCTCTGGCTGCTTGTTCAGGGCTGGTAGCATCCAGGTTTATTTCCCACCGTACCAAGTATTCCCTTTTTCCGGGGCGTTGGCGTGCGGGCGTAGTAAGCTTTGTCCGTTTCTTGCCCAAGAACTCCAGCTCAGAGGCGTCATAGCCTTGTCCGTATGCCCAGTACCTGGGATGGAACTTTTTTCCATAATCTTTAACTGTAATGACTTTGCCTGTGGATTTAACTTTTGCTTTCATGATCCTCCATGAGCGGAAACCCACGACTTTAGTCGTGGGAGGAAGCGAGTCCTAAAAAGACTTGACTCGGCTCTCTCCCTTAATTATTTTCTTTTCAAGACCTATAAGGCACCTCTTAGGAGGCAACGGTTTCAGGTCTTTAAAGATCAAATTCTGTTTGCCGGAAATACAGTTAAAAGAGATTCCGGGACCTGAACGGCACGCCTGTTCAGGCCGGGCCGATGTTCAACCGGCCTATTGTGAGAGCAATGCTGGCACATGTTTACTCACAAGCCCACGACTTTAGTCGTGGGTAGTTGATAGGTCTCTCAATTTCTCCCTGAAGTCGGGGGCATCTACCTGTACGCTTATGAAGGTGGCTACACTGTCGAAGCCCTCAAGGGTTTTGAGCATCTGCTCGGCCAGCTCATACAATGCTTGGTAACTGGCTTGGGAGACAAACTTGCCGTCGTCTTCCTGAACCATGCAAGTCTTGACATTAAATCGTGGGGCTTTCATAGGGCTCTCTTAAAAAGGAATACTTCTTTCTGTACCTCGGCATTCATCGTTCAATCTCCCACCAGCCTCGGACTTCCTCATCTCCTACGATACAGTTCAGTTCCCCAGACACACAGCCTTCGGTGATCATGGCCTTGGCCCGGTCTTCAGCCTCGGTCTCCAGGCAGGATTTAATCTCGTCAGTCAGTTCTGTAATGTCTCCCCATCCGTACCAGTAGGAGTATTTGACATGGTGGGCACAGACATGGACAGTGCCTTTGTGGTCGAGGTCATGTTTCATGCCAGTAATCATAATGTATGTCTCCTTATTAAAAGGAATACTTCTTACAGGGTTTGCGAATCTTCAATTGCCATGAAACGTCTTTTATAGGCGTCGTAGAGTATACGAGCTTACCTTTCGGGTCTTTCAGGATGATGCCCTCATGGACTTTTCCATCCGCTTCATGAAACAGGTCCCAGAACCCTGACCGCCAGACCTTCGAGATTTGGACATGGCACCCAGACAAGCCTTTGCTTATGCAGTCATCCAGGATGGCCCTGGAGTCGCCCCAGGTCTTTCCCAGGAGGAGTTGGCCTTGCCAGGCCATGACGCAGTGGACTATGAGCAGGTCTTTGACATCTACTGTGCATCGGTTCATGGTCTCGGCGTTGATGATGGCTTCGCCTGCGACTTCTTTCCAGTATTCCAGTTCCTTCATCATGTCTGGGCAGGGCTGGTAGTTGAGTCGCTCATGATGGCGGTTCCAGAGGACGATGGGTTCGCCGGGCTTGCCGGTATAGATGAGGGTGTTGTCTCCGTTCCATTTCTGTTCTGCCACGTACCTGCCTGAACCTTCCAGTTCTCTTAGATAGTCTGAGCAAGGGTTCAGGACATCTTCAGGGTCCAGGGGTATCAGGGTTGGCCTATTGGGAAAATAATATAACGTAATGGACCTCTTTCCTTTTATCGGTCAAAGCCTTTTAGTCCTTCCATGAACCCGTTGGAATAGGAGTCGATGGTGGGCTTGCCTGTCTTGTCGATGTCCAGAGAGAAGTACCCATCATCTTCATGGTTGCCAATGTTATTGCGGAGATGGCGTGCTGCCAGGTCACGTTTTCGTCCAGTCTCATACGGACCGCGAAGCTGTGGCTCGACGCATCCGATGACATGAATCACATAATGTCTGGGTTTCATGGCTCTCTCCGTTTCTTGGCACGCAGGCCGGGGAATTTTTTCTTCAGATCTTTGATGTAGATTCTTTCGGTCTCCAGGATCACATTGGTGTGTTTGGGGATGCAGTCATAGTGAAAGTCTGTGTCGTTCACGTTCAGTGTTCCACATTCAACCCGGTACTCTTTGGACCCTGCCCAGTTGGGCGTGCCATCCCACTCCACGATTTTGTAGACCCCCAGACGCTTGACCTCTTGGTTCAGGAAGAGGATGTGGGCGGCGTCCTCTTTGGTGAGTTTGATGGAGACTCGTTCCGGGTGGTCGTCGAAGTATTCGTCAGCGCAATGGACAGGGACACGGAATCCTGCTGTTGTGGCTTTCTTCATGGGGGAAACTCCTTTTTAGTTCTTGTTCCAGAGAATCTTCCGGGTGGTTTCTACGACCATCCCTTCTTTCTTGGATGACAGGTTAGCGGGCTTCATGGTTACTTTCTTCGGCCCAGACACCTTGGTGTAATCATGGAAGGCGCTGGATTCCCGTTCCGCCGACCCCATGTCCACCATCCTGGTGTGCTTGCATGAGCGGTTGCCATTAGCATCCACCCGGCGTGTCCATCCGGGGCAGTTGCAGCTCGTGGAGCTGTCAGTATACTGCAGGGTCTCATATTTGTTATTGGGATTGGAGCTTGATGCGAATTCCCAGACTCGTGCTACGTCCTTACTCATGCTTACCTCCTCTGAGCACCAACATTGGGCACTCTTGTTTGAATTTATCCTTTAGGTCTGCGAGAGGTGCCTTCAGGTCTTGTTCCATTGACCATTGGAACACTCTCGTGTAGTTCTCATCTGTATCCTCGATATGCAGGCCATCAAGTATCTCGTATGTCAATTCCTCGATGGCTCTCTTGACAAATCCCATTAGCTTCTCCTTTTCTTGGGGACAGGATCAATATAGACCTCCGTTACCCCGTTTACATAAGGTAGATTGGTAATCATCTCGTCCACCTCGGCGTGCATGTCTGAGTTGATGGGGCCGTCAATATCTGCTACGACTATAATCTTGACCTTCATGTTCGGGGTCTCCCTTATTCTACGGTAAAGGTCTCAAAGGCCGCAGCCTTCCACACCTTTGCTTTGATGGTGTTGCGTCGGGTATCATACCAATAAGGATTGAGGCGATAGACCTCATTGCCTATGGTGATTTCCCGGTTGACCACGAACTGCGTAGGCGTTACTGTCACGAAGGCCGGGAGCAATTCTTCCTGGAGCCGGCTACGTTCCTCGTACAGGGCATGGACGGCGCCTATCTGGGTGTCCAGTTCCCGGAGGCGGCGGAACTTATCTCGTATCCGTGCGAGCTGGTCGGTGACCGGAGCTTCCCGGACAGGGACTTGTCTGGGTCTGCGACTGTTCATTTCTCCTCCTTAACCGGCTTGATGTTTACACTGACGATGGCATCCACATAGGGCAGGGCTCTGATCTTGTCGTCTATGTCCTCAAGCATGTCTGAATTGGATTTGCCTATTATCTCGGCAACGACTGTTATTTTGATTCTCATTTTGGGTCTCCTCTGTTTAAATTGTTTCAGTTCCTCAACAGGATAAAGCCTGTATAATCTTGCTGTCTGCTGGAGTTAATTATAGTCTCCAGAAGTTTTCCGACCTTGCCACTCATGTCCTGGGTATTCTCCAGTTGATCGGTATCCACAAGCACGCATCCGTCCCCAGACGCTTCATAATTGCAGGTGCCCAGTACCAGGTCCAACAGCTCCGCCCCGCATCCGAGGACTGTGACGATGTGTTCAGAAATAATTTTCATACTCAGTCTCCCAGTTCTTCGGTTTTCATGGCGGAGATAGCCAGGACACGGCCGTCGGAATCCGGTACCCAGACGGTACCCGTTTGGTGTTCGATGGGGGTACCTTCCTTCAATCCGAATTCTTGGGCACAGGCTCGTCCAAGTTCTTCATACCAGTTCTTTTCCATTGTGTATATCTCCTTTTCGGTTGATTGTACGGGCCACTGTCTACGACGTTTAAAGATATCCCCGGTGAATGAATGTGGCACAGGGATATAGCCACAGCCTTCAAAGAATGAATGTGGCACAGGGATATAGCCACAGCCTTCAAAGTCACTGCCGTGGTCAGGAAGTGTGGCACGGAGTTCTTGCTCCTTGCCTGAACAAGTCATGCAGATGGTTTCTTTGGTGAACCAAGACATGATACGGACTGGGAGTGGGTTGCCACACCGGTCACAGTTGGTCTGGGTAAAGAAAGGGTCTCCGGCTCTCATTTTAGCTCCTTCAGGTTGGAGGCGTGTTCCTCGGCCAGCGTCTGCTTGGCATAATCGTATCCGATATAGCCCCAGCACTCTTCAGAGTCGTCACCCAGTTCCCACTCACCCTCACCGACCGAGTTCTGCGTGGGTAGTGCTTTGTGTCCTGTCGTATTCTTGAAGGTGTACGTGGCATGGCAGACCCCGTGGATGTCACCATTGCACCAGTTGGTGAACTCCTCCATCACGGAGTCGCAATACTTTACTGGGTCAGGGCAATCGTCTGGGGCAATGTACAGGGCACAGCCGTGCGATACGTCCCACCGTTGATCCGGGATGGTTGCGGAAGTGGTGGAATCACCCTGCCGGTAATATCGCACGAGCCCATGCTCATACTTGTTGATGAGGAAGGTACGGCCGGGATGTTCTTTTCCCAGACGTTCAATGGCCTGGCGGGGAGACTCGTTATCTAACAGCTCCAGTTTCTTTCCCATGTCCCGGTTGAGGGTAATGAAAGTGCCCTGGTCATTCTCGTCGAAGTACCAGCCACCGGTTCCGTCCGAGTCTGAGGACAGGTAGGATACCAGCGCCCGGTTTTCAATGATGGTCACCAGCTCGGTTCCGTCTTCAGGTTGCATCGGGGTCTCGAATTCGTGGCTATCATGTTCTATGTAATAGGAAGTGCGGGTTTTAACTGGCATTGTGTCTCCTTTTGATTATGATACCTTTGTCCATGAGAATGGTCTTGATTCGGTCTATCAGGATGGCATGCTCAAAGTCCTTCATTTTACGCTGCTTTATCAGCTCCGCATGCTGGAGCTGGACTGGGCATAGATCAAGGCAAGTGTCTGGGCATCTTTCGTGCACTGGGATTCCTGAACCTGGCGGGCGTAGTAATGTTTGCTCACTTGGGATTTTCCTTTCACAGAGAACCCTGCCAGGATTTACGCAGAGCCTCCAAGAAGTTTGGAGGCAGGTGGTGCATGCCCATGCCGGAGAGTTTGATACTCCCAGACTGGAGCACGCCTTCTATCAGGGCTTTGATCTGTTCCGCCGACCCTCGTTCGATCCTGGCAATCAATTCTTCTTTGGTGTCGTTAGACATGTAATAACTTGGTGACAGGTTCATGCCATGCTTGGCTATCGTAGACAGGCTTACAAGGGCACAGTTCTTCGAGAGCTTCCTGACACCCTCGGCCGCATCAGGCAAGTCCCTTACCATGTCTATGAGTGTCTGCTTGAACGTGGCAAGCTGTCCCAGTATGTCCTGCACTGTAGCATTAGGTGTCTGCATCAGTAACCTCATGTATTTGTTTGATAGCATCTTTCTCGGAGACGTTAAGGCATTTCATAACTTTGTTGATGAGTTGGTCAATTGCTTGCTCCACTTCTTTAGGGGACTCCCCCATGAAGTGCTCGAACCCGTGTGCATCAGTACAGTACCCAGACTTGACCATTTTTGTACTGGGTGCTACCGGATTTTTTAGGCACGCCTCATTAAACTCCGGCATGAGCCAGGGCTTGATGGTGAATGTCTTGTACTTCAATTGCAACCCCAGTGAACGATGTTGAACTGGTACACGTCATGCCTGTGATACCGCACGGCGACCGGGCTACCATCCAAGAACTTGGTAAGCACCAGCACGCATCCAGGAACCTTAGTGGGTCATCGACCACATCCCAGACAGGGGACTTGGTATCGAACCCGTGGGGCCCGCCATTGTTGACGGCGTACCCCTTTGGTTCACAGAAGATTGTGGCTTTGGCATTAGGGAACAGGGTCTCTGCAGAGCAATCTATTATGTCCATAAGACCTTCTTTCAGTTGGCAGAAAAGACCAGAACCTTCTGTCCTGTTCCTTCTATGCATTCCTCACCGTTTGCTGGCTCTCCAAAATATTCCCCCACATATACTGCTCCGGCAGCTCCAATGAAATCGTAATGGCCGTCAGTGCAGTATACTACCATCTCAAGTCCCCGCCATTCAGGGTGCTGGTCATAGAGCTGTTGAAGGGTCATAGGCATTGTTCATCTTACTCCGGTTGAAATGTCAGGACAATCTGTTCGAGTCGAAGCCCAGTTTTTTTCTGGATGGCTTTAGGTATCCCAGACAACGACCGGGCAAAGACGGCAATGGTCTCCGCCTTGTAAGAGTTAATGTGGCACGATCCACAGGCAGAGACCTGCCCGTCTGTGAAGTGCAGGTTGACTTGAAACTCATACTTGCCCATTTTCATTTCTCCTTTTCGTCTACGGCAAATCTGAAGTAGTATCTGGGGGAATGCTGGAACATCATTGCTCCAACAGCCCCGTCGGATTTCCGGACTACACTCACGAAGGGCGCCAGGAATCCTTTTACCTGGAAGTCCCGGCTGAGTTGCTCCGTGTCCCAGACCTGTCCATGTTCCTGCTCCAGCGCCTCCCGTGAATCAGGCACGGCGTTGATGTCTTGAATCATTTGCCTGCGTATGGGTTCTGTCTCATCCATATTTTTTAATACCCCCTGTAAGAGCTGTCAGCGGGCACCCATCCCATACCGGGCTTCCTGATAAGAAGTCCGGCATGGTCATTGGCTTTATCCAACTGGGAACCCAGTTCTTTGTTCTGTCTCCGGAGTCCTATGGCAACCACAGACCCGAAGACTATCATGGCAAGTACAAAGCCCAAAGCAATCCAAGCTATAGTCAGTAACACTTTACCTCCCCATCATGTTCAGGATGTCATCAACCGTATTGGCATTGGCCAGCCCAATCTTCAGGTCAGTGATAGCGTTGTCGTCTATCTTGCCCGTGTGCTGTTCTCTGTTCTTGACCAGCTCTTCAATGAGCTTGGACTCGACACAGGTTTCTTTCCCATTGGCAATGAATTTCCAGGAACTGAAGAAGCCGTCCTGCTTTAAGACCTCTGTCAGTTCCCCCCAGACCGGATCATTATCTTCAGGCCCTGTCATCTCGATGACGATTGTCCGATGCTCAATGTCCGGAATGACCTTCGCGGTTTCCGGGTGGGTGTGGTGTAGTATTTTATTCACACACAACTCTGTCCGGAGTTTGGGTGCAACCTTGAATTCAATCTGGGCTGTATCTCCTACCAGGGCCCGTAGCTCCTTCTCGATGCTCGGGGCAAGTTCTTTGGCAAGATTGATCAGGTAACAGTCTTTATCAGTCGGTAAGACTTCAATCTTATGCTTGACACTGAAAGCCAGAAGGCTTTGTTCCGTCTTCAAGTTCTTCTTGAGTTTGTTATAGTCCATTAAAGGCTCCTTAATAAAAGGTTTACGAGCGTAATGTGCTGGTGGTCATTGACAGTTGAGAGTACCTTCTATGTTGGAGAACATAGTCGGAAGGCTATCCACATACGCATCCACATTCCCTGTAGGATTCTTATCAAGATACTTTCTCGCCTCGGCCGTGAGGAAGCCTTCCACAAAACTTTCTCTCAGGTCGGCATAGACCTTATTGGTTATGGTCTCATCCTCGAACTTTATGTCGTCATCCTCCTCTTTCGTGAAGGGTATGAGTACCATGTTGTCTGGGTCATTCAGGTCTATGGAAGCCAGGCACAACAGCTCGATGTCCCTGCCTTCTACATGGGCATTGGTGACGCAGGCTATGGTGACCCTGGGAGTGTCAGCCAGCGAAGCCAGACGACCCAGACACTCCAGACACTTGCTCTTGCCTTCCTCGGAGAAGTCCAATGCCAGGGGGGTTATGGATATGAGCTTGTCTTTCTTGATGTCTTCCGGGAGTTCCAAGAGGTCACTGTCAAGGTCAAGTTTCTTGATTAGCTCTTTAATCTTCTCAAAGTCTATCTCGACAGAGAGATAAGCTAACGGACGGAAGGTTTCTTTAAGGATGCTGACCGCCCGCATGTGTCGCTTGGAGAAGTCCAGCAGAACTTTTTCTAATGCTTCCTTTTGGGTTTCCATTTTTAGTCCTCCGGTTTATACTTGAGCTGTGTCATCAGGCATTCACTTGCGTCTACGTCATCCCTGATACCCAGATAGGTCGGCTGGAATAGAGAGCCTCCTTGATGTGCGTACAGGTATCTGATCTCAGCTATGTTCCCTACTGAGGGAATCGGGATGAGCTGACCATCCACTTTCTTATTGGGTATGGTACAGTTTCCCACCGAGACCATGGACTCGGTTCCGTCTGGGTTGCGGGCTATCAGGGTCAAGCCGACGCTTCGCTTCCCGTCCCTGCCTTGTCCAACAATGCACGAGCACGTCGCATAGAACTTACATTTGCGGGAATCATCATGGCCTTTACCTGCCGTGTAGCAGGCATCCAAACGCTTGAAGACCACACCCTCGCCATTTGCCTGCTTGATGGCATTGAACCGTACAAGCTTGGCCCTTGTGCCTCTATAGAGCGGTGCTACTGATACCGTCTGACCAAACTTCAAACGGCCATAGTTAAGATCTCTGTATGCCGAGCCACTGGACAAAATATCATGACGTTCAAGATAGGTTTTGTCACGCAGGTCATATCGGCCGTACTTAAGGATGTCATAGACCACGTATCGCTGACCAATCAGTTCACCATCCAGCTCCAGGTCCTTGCCCGTGGCCAGGATGTCATCCATGATGGTCTGGGGTATGACAACCGGACCATACGTGGGGGTAGACGATTCGCCTTTCTTATTGAACGCCTGTCCGACTCCGTCCAGTACCCGGACAGCAATGTGTTTCCCGTCATACTTGTCTTGCATGCCCCATGCGTCATCGTTCAGATAAGTCTCTGCTTCATCTTCTTCGATGGGCGTTGGTTGCATGGACAACAGAGGCGCCGTCATCAATGGCTGGGGTTGTGGCTCCGGGGTTGGTCTGGGCATGCCACTCCATAGAATCTTTCGTGGCAGTGCTACTTCCATCTCCGGCTCAGGTTCCTGACGTGGAGCGAAGGTCAGCCCTGCCTGTGCCTCGGCATCCCGCATTACCGGGTCGCCTTGATAGACGTTGTGCAGGTCTGGGACGATAGGGCTTGCGACGGTCTCCCCATAGGCGGAGGCAATGGCCCGCTCTATGGTCGTTGAGCCGGGGTTCCCAGACTCTTCAAGGGTATAGCCCTCCCGGACTTTCTCTCGGATGTACTTTTCATATACCTGTCTGGCTTTGGCCTCTGACGTGTCCCGGACTTTGAACCCGCCAGCATTGGCACTCCCACGACGGCCATATTGGAAAGCCACTGACCATTGATTATGGGAGTGCAAAAGTTGCAGACGATATTCTTTGTCACTATTTCCAGAAGTAAAGTACAAAACTATATCTGCCATTGGGAGTCACCTTCCTTTCTTGGTCAATAAGGGTCACGACTATTTTCTATGACCGCTTCGACATAAGCCTCCTCGGCCTGTGTCATGTCAGCCACGTTCTTAGGGTCTACCTCTCCACCGCCCGGCCAGTAGAGTACAAAGTCATCACACTCAAGAAACTTCTCTCCAGCACCGTTACTGTCCGAGTACACCCTTCCGTCTGCGTCCAGTTTCATGTACCCGCCTCGTGCCATCTTTACTTTGATGAGCATAGGGAAAGCCCTTTCTATTCGTGATAGCCTTTCTTCGTCTTCTCGGCAACAACCTTCGCATAAACCTTCTCGGCCTCTTCCAAGCTCACATCTGAAGCTTTGTTCCCTGCACTGAGCGTGCTACCCCGCCGGCCATACTGAACATTAACAGAGTACATGCCTCCACTCTTGGTCAGTCGTACATGATACTCCTTATCACTCGTGCCTTCCTGAAAATATAAACTGATGTTCCTGATAGACTCTGACATAATCGGAACCTCCTTTAGGGTTTAACGAACTACTTTGTGTCTGGGCTTTGTGTCACGGCCACGGCTTGCAAGCACCGCGAACTTCGGCTTCCTGCCATTGGCTTCTACCCGTTCCCGCATCTCATTATACTTGTCACCCTGATACGTCAGCCAGTGCTTCCGATGAGCGCGGATGGCAGCCATGTATGCCCGCTTGTCGGTCACTTCAAGCTTCCCAGACTGTACAAGGCGATGGAGCTTGAACACGTAGCCGGAGACCTGGAACACGGACACGCTATCATCAAGCAGGTTCCTGATACGGGTGCAGTCCTTTTTCAACGGTTCAAATATCCCGTTGAGCTTCAGGAACTCCCCCGTGATAATAGACATCTCATGCACTTCCAGGTCCCTCTTGGCAAGGGTTGCATGTTTGTTCAGGGCGACCGTACTGTTTGAGGGCATGGTCTTCGGGACAACAGCTACCCGGACAGGGGCAGGAGCCACCTTGGCCCCTGCTTTTGGATTCCAGAGTATCTTCCGGTCTATTACAATTTCCACTTTGCGTCCCTTTCTTTTAGGCTTTCTCACTGGTTATCCCCTTTGGCCTTCGGCACGGGTTTCACTGAGAGCTGGGCATTGCTGAGGTTCAGGATCTTCCTGTCTCCTGCCACTTCAGGTTCCCCGATCTTCTTCGTCGTGTCGGAAGCTTGGCGGGCATGGTTCTCGTTCGCCCATTTTATCGAGTCCTTGACTTCCTTGGTGTTCGTGGAAGTGATCGGTATCTCTTTGACGGTATCCAGAAAGTCCTGGATGGTAACATCATCATGACCCACGTCGAGGGCGTTATTGATTGATGCTTGTACCCATGTCTGGATGCATGCTCCAGAGAAACCCAGGGACGCCACCGCCAGTTGTTTGTACTGGTCATCCGTGAAAATGGTCGGGGCCCGTTCTGATTTCTTGAGATGGATCTTGATGATCTGTATCCGCTGGGACTCTTCCGGCAATCCTACCCAGAAGGATGCATCAATACGTCCCGGCCGGTACAATGCTTGGGGAAGTGCAGACACATCATTAGCTGTGGCCACGATGAACACGTCCGCTTTCTTCTCCTGCATCCATGTCAGGAAGGTACTGAAGACGCGCTTGGTCGTGCCATGACCGTCTGATTCTCCCGACCCGGTACCGGAGAAGGATTTTTCTACTTCATCACCATGATGTTACGGGATAACCGCATCCGTTATCCCTCCTACACTTTCATGTAGGGGCAGACTATATCATCTTCCTTTTCAGGAAGCTCTGTACTTCGAACCCGCTTAGGTTCTACGAGCGTATGCTCTAGTCGTTGAGGCTGAACCTTCTGAAGGTTCCTGCCTGCGGATTGCCCAATATCTAATCCTTTTTACCTTACCAAGAGCGTTACCTCTTGCCACTATAGCATTGCTGTTATAGCTTGGTAGATTAGATCTCTAAGGGGTTTCCCGCATATCACAGAGTTTTACTTGGACTGATGGTGTTCTTTCATATGACAAGAATTGCACAGTGTCACACCATTTGAGACGTCATTAAATTCTGGAGATGAAAGTATAGTATTAAGATTATCATCGAGTGTGGGGTTATACTTGTAAACGATCTTGTAGAGTGGCATCTTATGATGGACTCTCAAGTCTTTAGTATCCCCACTTATTGTACAGGTAAAGCCGTCACGCTCCAAGACTTCATGTTTCCATTTCAAATATTCGGAAGTCTGGCACAAGCGACGACGGAGATGTTCATACTTTTCATTGGTAACATATCCAGTAGTTGATATGTTGCCATGCTCAAGATAACAAGCCCGAGTACAGTAATGCTGGAGATAGAGATTCTTTTGTGACCTGAAAATAGTGTATGGTTTCCCACAACCAGAACAGATCACAGTTTCTTTTGTTTCCGATCGAGACCTATTGTAGCAATCATTGTTACAATAATATCTCTTTCGGTTTCGTCTCTTCCAGTTTACTTCTACAGGTTTGCCACAGTATGAACAAGGTTCTAACCTGTTATTCCGACGAAGATAATCTAAATGACATTCATCAGAACAGAACTTAGATATGTCCTTATGATAATACTTGACTGTGTACTCTTTGCCACACTGCTCACATATCTTCAAGACTGGATGTCTATTCCGAGATAAGTTTCTGTGGCGTGTACCACAGGACAGACTACAGAACTTTCTTCCTTCCGGAATATCTTTCCCACACATAAGGCACTTAGGCATAAAGCCCTCCTAAGTGCAATATATATTTAGTCTTGAAGCAGAAGCAAGGACACCTTAGCTAATCCAAAAAATACAAGGCGCAACGGCTTCGGCGGTACGCAAAGCAGACCGGATATGGTTCTCCGATTCACCCTGATACTTGTCCATCATCTTGCCCATATCGAACCTGAGCAAAGGCCGGTTCGAGGCCGCGGCAATGGCCTTGGCCGATGCAGATTTTCCGCAGCCTGCTATCCCAACGAGCAACACGCCCTTGGGAGGACGAGCACCGAAGGCTCTGGCTTCTTCGCCTACGAGCTTCATGCTCTTCCGTACCCACTCCTTGAGCTTCTCCATGCCACCAATGGTGTCCATCGATTCCGAGGTGTCCACGACCTCCAGGAGACCGGTCTTCTCGACCGTAGCGGATTTCTCACGCCGTACGATGGAGGCTTCCACGGTGCCATTGGTTTCGACTATGGAGGCGGCAAAGGCTTTCTCTGCTTCCAGTCCTGTGAGTCCCATGGCCGCGTCGATGATGGCATCATCATCTTTGGGGTACGGGACGCCATTACCTTTGCAGATGGCCTTGAGTGTGGCTCGGAGGCCGTCACGGTCTGGGAGCGGGAAGGACATCTTGTAGCATTCCTTCTCCAGCTCTATTGGTATCTGGGAAACTGGTGACAGGATGACCATGGCCTTATAGTTGGAGCTGCATTTCCCAAGTATGTTCCGGATTTTCCGGATGGCCTTGGCATGATCCTGACAGTGGTCCTTATCGAAGCAGGCGTGATAGTCCTTGAGGAACATGATGGTTTTTTCCGGAGCGTTCTCAAGGTACGTCAGCGGGTCAAGTGGTTCGGTGGTCGGCATTTCTACCTTGCCACCATTACCGTCATCGACCTCTTTCATGATAGGGTCTCCGGAAGTTTGACGGCCATTCTTGAGGCCGATCTTGCGGATACCGTCTGCCATGTCCCATGAATAGGTCTCGAACGTAACCGGGTCAGAGCCTGTACTAAGTTGTTCAAACTCGGCACTGCATGTTATCAATGTACGTGCTTCCTCTGTCGTCTCAAGCCAGATGAGGGACTCACCTGCCTTGATATAGGTCAGAATACTTTTGGCCATCTAAAAATCTCCTCCCCTTTAGGATTTGAATGAGATGATGTTACGGTTCACAATACGGTTCTGTTTCTTGAGGGGTATGGTTGCCCTGATGACCGGCAGACCACTCTCAACAGACTCCGTATACTTAATCTTCTTTTCGTCCAGCACTATCTTGGCTTTCTCGATGTTGTAATGCGTGCCAAGTTTGTTGACCCATGTCTGGTCGAAGTTTGACTCGTCGACCTTGGCAACATAGGACCCGTCCGCGCCCTGCACGAATCCTAAGTCCGAGTAGGCGTAGTTGTGTCCTATCGTAATTTTATCTTTGTTCTTGTTAAACCAGTCTTTGCGTACAACAACATGGGCATTGACCTTTTTATTGTCATAGGTCTCAATAGGAACGCCCTGCTTGTGCAACTCAATTGCAGACCGGCTGATGCCCATGGCGACGAGGGCCCGTGTGAGGGCTTCAGGATCGTTCATGGTGGTTTTCATATCTAAAGTGTGACTCATTTTAAAAGGCCTCCTTTTTATCCACAATAAGGGTTAGCGTTTACACACAACGGTTTACGTAGTTCTTTGCATCTCTTGCCACAGATGGCACAGAACACGTCTACCATTTCCGGCTGGATCCAAGGGCTGGTTATACTACCGTCAGAATTAAAAGTGAAAGTCTGTTCGACTTCATCTTCCAAGACGGAGGTCACTGGTGAGGACTGTTTTTCGTTGCTTATTCGTGTTGACATTATAGACGTCCTTCCGTTGACGGACTATATCTTTCCCGCCCATTTCTCGTTCAAGGAAGCTGGTGAGTTCTTCACAGTCCTTGCCAACAAATCCGTTGGTTTCTTTGTGAACGGTCTTGCCATCCCACTCGAATGTAATCTTCAGTTCTGGCATTAAGCCCTCCTTTTAATTGAAGTATCCGTGAATCATGGTAAGTGCATGAATTATATTGCCTCGAACCTTCCACCATGGGTCTCTCATAAACTCTTTAACGACCCACCAATCTGCCCCATCTTTCCAGGTTGCATACAGGAGCAGGGTCATTACCTCTTCGTCGGACAGGGAATCAAGGCCTGTTGCTATCGCGACCGTCGCAAGGTCACCTCCTTTTGCTTCTAGTTCTCCCTGAGTCATAGGAACCTCCCCCGTTATATAATTATACTGGTCTGGGTGATGGTTGTTAAAGATAATCTATGATATGGACTGATTACCAAGTATCACGTTGGTAATGTCCAGCCCGTAGCAGGCCCGTGCTTTATGCACGGCTTCCTGCTTTATGATCTCAGGGTTTGTGGTGAGGGTCGAGACTATGAGTGACTTCCGTGTCACTCCTTGTGCTATGAAGAAGACTTCCGTGGTTACTTTTTTGAGTCGGCTCATGCGGCCGCCCTGTTACCCCACATGACTCTGCGGGTGTATTGGCCGGTAATGTCTGAGACATCCACGGTCTCGGCCGCGGCCTTGGATATCAGTGTCAGCCGGCGACCAAGTTCCTCTTGCAGTTCGGGGTCTTCCCGGAGTTGATCGGTCGGGAAGATGTCAAGGAACTCTTTCTTGAAGGTCTGGAGTTGTTCCTCAACCACGGAGTCACCGACGAAGTTCATGTCCTGGAACTTGTCGATATATTCTTTCAGGCGGTTGGTGGTACGGCCTGTGATGACCATGCCATCCTTGATGTTCTGAGCGATAGTGTCACACAGTTTCATGGTCTGTTGACGTAAAGTGGTCACAACCTCATTCACGAACCCGCCAATGCGTTGCGTAGTCTGTTCTTTGTATCCTTCGATGTCCAGTTGATGCTTGACCTGTGCCTGAAGGTTGAGGGTCTGTTGTGCTTCCTCGCGAGCCGCCTGATGTAACAGGTGAGACTCCGTGGTCTTCTCGGCGTCTAGGGATATGGTATACACATCCCATGTCAGGGAGAACCGGCTACGCAGGGTCTCGGCCGCCGGATAGTGGGCTTCGATACGGGCTAGGAAGTTCTGGACGTACCGGTCCTTATCCGCTTCCCGGCCTTCGATGCTGAATTCAGAGACTCCGGCCGGGACTTGGTTAATGAACGCGGTCTCGGCTGCTTCCCGGTAGATAGGGCGCATGGTATCTTTGTACGTCTGATAGTTGGCTATCAGATCCTCAACGAGCTGGTCATACTCGGCCTTATAGGCTTCGAGTTCGGTGAACACCTTTTCAGCTCTGCTCTTGGGCAGGAACTGGGCGTGGCCGATTGGGAACGGGAAAGAGTTCGTGATGACTGCTTGTCGTGCACGTGACTCTATGAGACGGAAGGCGTGCATGACAGTATCCGGGATGAGTTCTTTCGTCCCAAGTTTGAAGGCTTTTGAGACTTCTTCTTGGGTAAGGCCGAGGTCTTCTGCGGTCAGGTGTTTGGCGCCAGACCAGTAGCTTACGTGCACGTCACAGAGAACGCCGTCATGGAAGATAGACATAGTGGAAGACTCCTTCTTTTTAGATTGAAAAATGTTTCTCGATCATTTTGTGGACAGGGTACTTGCAATTGTTGACGGTAGCTTTACTGTTAATGTTATAAAGTTTGGTACCGTTTACGATCAGGACGTCATACAAAATTTCTTTAGACTTGTAGGTATAGTAATCTACTTCAGTGGCTTTGCCATTACAGAGGCAGGTTGCTATTGTATGGTTGAAGCCTTTAGTCGGAAGTTGCATTTCTATTCCTCCTCAACATCATAGTCAAAAGAGGCCATGTGGCACCCGCAACCGAACGGGCAGAGCCACGCCTCGAACCCGCCGTTCTCGCAGGTACGGAGCTCACTGGCTTTTTCCCAGATGGCATCGGCCAGTATGTCTTCAGCCAAGGCCTTGGCCTTTTCCATGGCCACCTTGTACTTGGCTTCGTCGAAGCCACTGGTGCTGGCGGTATTGCCGTCCCAGGCTTCCCACTCTGACCAGATAGCCTCAAGGGTCTTCCGGTCGAGTGCACGGAGGTTGGCCTCTGCGGCTTCATAAGCTTCTGCTGTGTGACTCCATTCCCATGCCATAGTTTGCTCCTTTATTTTAAACCGTACGGACCAAGTTCTTTGAAGGCTATTGTGCCATCGGCCTGTTGCTGAGGCCAGTATCGTTTGCATTTATGATATGGACAATAAGCTTGTGGTTCTTTGCCTATACGTTCACTATTCGGGGGGACAAGTCCTGTGCCTTTACAGGCACATAGCCGGGCTTCATGGTTATAGATTCCAACTAAGCCGGTTGTCTTGTTCCTATGTTCAGGCCAGCGGGGGTTATTCATCTTTTAAGTCCATGGCCACGGCCTTCTGGCAATCTTCCGGCAGGTCGGTAAGCTTGACCTTCTTGCCGAGGTGCCGGCCGAGCATGGCACTGCCGTGCATGCCGATGCCCTGTGGGTGGAAGGGTGATCCGTTCATGCCGATGCACCAGTACAGCTTCTTGCCGTCCTGCACCTTCTCCACGTTATCATAGACTACCGTGTAGCGGTCGAGGGTCTTGCCACCATTGTCATACACGCCGATTATTTTCATATGTTCTCCTTCTTCTATAGGTATGTTGAATTTCCCCGTTGGTTTGCACGGAAAATTCTTTCATTGGTTTGCCGTGCCCTCTTGTTCTTGCGGCGCAATTTCCTGCACCATTTTTCATGCGGGGTTATGTAGACCTTTTTCTTCTTCATGGTATTATTGGCCTTTTTTTGGTTCCACAGACACATCGTACTTGCTATCGTTTGCTTCCTTCATCGGGGTGATGGTCACGTTATACGTGCGACCGTCAATGCTACACTTGTACTTGGCGGCCATGCCATCAAATGTACTGTGCAGGTCTGTCCGTTCGAAGTGCTCGGTTGATGGTTTCATAACCTCATGGGCAAGGTCAAAGCAGTGGGTCTCATTCTTATGGATGTTCACCAGCGTGCTTGCCATGTCTTTCAAGAACTGCTGAGCGAACTCTTTGTATTCCGGTACATTTATCATGCACATTCTCCTATTGGTTCACGGTGTTTCGGCCATTCATCGGGCTTTATTGCATTGACAATGGCATCATAGAGCAGAGCCTTATTGTGATAGTATTCATAGTCCTTGTCGCCCGGCCGGAAGTTCCTCCACTTGTTGCTTTCATGGTTCTGGAGTATGTCGGCTTTGAGCGTGGCGGTGTCGGTGTAGTAAGCTTTGAACCCATAGTAATCATAGTGGGCGATGAACCCCTGACACAAGTATAGGTAGTTGTACGCTTGCTTGGTGAGTTTCTCAATGTTCCGCCACCGGATTGCTTTGTCCACACTGTTGACGATGCGAGCCATTGTGGCCTCGGTCTTCGGTTCGAGCCCTTTATAAGTTGCCATGTTTAAGTCCTATTCTATTTCAGAGGCATAAATAGATTCAAATTTTGAACTGTAACCTTGTACTGCATCAAACTTTTTATCTTCATTACTCGCTTTACTTTGAGCCAATTGCATTGCTTGTTTCTTGTTATCAGCGTCGACCTCTACTGTGATTGCTCTCGTTCTTATTCTGCTTACCAGAACCCTGTATTTAGGCATGCACTTCTCCTTTGAATGAAAGGTAATCGTACCACTCTCCGACTATACGTCGGGTATCAGCACCTATCTTCCAATCGGGTTCGTAACCCATCAAGTCAAGGCCTGCGCCACTGTCAGGACGGCTCCCCCACTTGTCCCGGCCCATGTAGGTCTCGGCAAAGTATTCTGCAATGAACTGCCCATCCGGTGTGTGCATGTGCCGGAGGTCATAGAACTCGATCAGGTCTTTCTCAGCAACGATTGTCGGATGGTTGGGTCGTCGCTCACCGGCCTGTACGAGCATAGCCCTCATGGGTGTGCCCTTGATTCCACGGATGTCAATACGTCCTATCATTGGTTTACTCCTTATACTTTTTGATACGGTATGCCACTGCCCGTTTGAATACCTTATGGGCACGAGCCACGCCATCTGGTGTGTCCATGCCGAGTCGTTGAAGAACACGGTAATGGCCGTTATAGATTTCCCGAACGAGCAACTTCTCATGCTTGTCCCAGACTATCTCAACAGCTACCTTGATGCCCCAGTTTTCTTTGACTGGGATGTCTTCATGTGCGATGGTTACTGTAGACATTTTTTCTCTTCAATGTACTCAAAGGACTTGATTGACACCCGGCTTACTGCCTGGAGATGTCGGCGTGCATTGGCAAGGGTCAGCTTAGCAGTCTTTCCTTTCAGGACATAAAACCAGGTATTTGCTGACCATGAACCAATCTTAACATACCAGCGGTTCTTGTGACGTAGCGGCGGGTCGAAATCCCGTCCCTTCACTGCCGAACTATTCTCTATCGTCCAATGGAATACTTGCTTGGCACCACCATCCCAGTAGCCATGCACCGGACGTTCAAGAGTTTGTACGAGTACCATTTTGTTCCTCCACTGCTTTTTTGATTTCATTAATAGTATGCCCATCCATTTTCACACACCTCATGCTGACCCTCTTAGTTTCGCTCAGGGCATTGACCAGTTTCAATAGGTCATTGTCCGTCTCATCATTAATTGTGATTTCAAGGACTCCCTTATCCATGTTCCATTTGGTAAGAAGTCCCGTGGCTTCAATTCGGTTTAAGGTCTCAAGAGGAGCCTTGATCTCGATCTCTTTAATCATGTTACCTTTCTTATGAGATGTCTCAGGCCGGTCTTCCTGATTGCTTCCTTGCAGTAGGCAATCACGAAAGCCCGGTTCTTATTCCAGAATGGGATTGGATGTGGGATGTCTTCCCTGTAGACATTGAACGTCACCCTCATTCTACCTCAAGGCCTGGCCAGTCGATGGCCGCGGACACCGTGCCATCTTCTGTCTGTCCTTTGTGTGTGCCACAAAAGACTTCAACGATGCAGACGTTCTGCCGGAAGGACTTCGTGTCCTGCGTCATGTCCGTATCAGCTGCATCCAAATTTGCCAGCTTCTTCACGGCCTTGACCACGGCCTCGTTGACGTCATGTCCCTGAACATGTTCAACCCATATCTGTCCGTTGTCTTCATAGAATCCGACGATCGTGTATCCTCGTATGGGCTTCTTCATGCTCTCCCCCGTTCTGCAAGGTTAAGAAATTCAAGGCAGACTGCCAGATTATTGTTTACGTAGTTTGGGTCACCTTCTTTGCCATTGTCCGGGTCACTCAGGATAGCCCGCCGTGGCTGAGCTTTCTTGGCACAGTCCCTGAACAGAAGCAACTCTCTCACGGCACCGACGATGTGATGCCAAGTGGCAGGGCATATCGGGTTGGCAAGATACTTGGCCAGTTCTGCCCGTGCGGTTTCTTCCCTGGCCTGCAGTTCCCGGAACTTCATCTGCCAGTAGGTGGCCTTCACCGCATCGGTCATGCTATCCGGGTCTGCGTCTGGGGCGGGTGTTCCTTCACCAGTCTTACTCAGGTACTCTTGAAGAGCTCCTTTGCATTCGGCATTGAGGGTCATCCACTTCGTATACTTGTCCCCACTCCGAAGCTGTATTGCTATCCCGTACCCATCATCGGGCGGGAGACGTTCGAGTTCATCGGCATAGTAACGATAGCTCATGACTGTTCCTCCTTAGTGGTTACAGCGAAACCCACAGTCAAAAAACAGAATAGGCATTCGTTGACTTATATGGTCAATCCGCTGAAGGTTCTTCGGTAATACTCCGTAAGCCATAAGTAATCCATCCCAGCCGAAGAAAACAATCATGTTAATGCCATTGTCATCCATGCCTAAAACCTCAACTAATTCTCCATGGAGAAGGCTACAAAAGTCCTCCCCCGTATATACACAAAGGTCCCGCCGTTTTAAGCTCATATCTAACCCGCTTTCTTTAATTGACTGGTAGGGACAGTCTGAACAGGGTCATTGCCGGGCAGGCCTTCTCCAGACTGGAACTCAACCAGTACAGCTTGTTCTAACCCATAAGTTCCAGGCGACAAGGGGCCACTGACGATAGTCCCTCTGCGGTTCATCTTTTCAATAAAGACCACGTCATGTTCATGGAAGGCCTCCCTCCATAGGGGGCCACCCCATATAGTGGGGGTTATTGCAAGCATGTGAACTCCTTTACGGTTAACCAATCATGTAATATTTCGTGACATAATATTCCCCCGCCGGAGAGGGATATCCATTTATGAAAGCTCTGTAAGACCGAGTGAAGAGCTTCGGATTTGTTAAGCTGCCTAAAGCGCAGAAGCCTAAGTAGGTAATTTCCATGACTACTCCTTAATATGAAGTACCTTGTCCTGCTGTGGTACCGGCCGGCCATTCCAGAAGGCCAGCTTAGTAAGTAATCGGTACGCCTTATCAGTCAGTGCTACCGGCTCACCAAATATCTTGGCCACGTCATAGCACCAGACCGTGCCGGATAAGAACGTGTCGTACAGGTTCTGGGGTATCTCTTCATCCTTCGAGGCATGTACCCTGAGCGTCAGGCACGATTCATCAAGCCACTGCTGAGGCAAGGCCACATCATAGACCTTAAGCCCGAGCTTCTGAGCGGCCTGTTCTTTTGTCACAGGACCTGATGGTATAACGTTCATGCTACTGCAACCTCCTTGACTTCTTCATGTGTGCAATATGATTCAATGATATCCGGCAAGGACTGAGTCAGGACATTGCCCTTCGACTCCCGGTCAATTCGATCAAAGGACATGTCACATTCAGAGACCACGTTGCCATTGGCTGATATGTAAACCTCTGGCTCAATGACATAGTCATCGCTGTTCAGTTCCCATGGTGTCTGTTGTTTCTGTGACTCGAACCCGGTCTGCGTTTCAATGGCACGACCCTCACCAAGTACCCTCTCGATGCGATGTTTGCGATCATCAAGATGCACGTAAGGCGGGTACTCTTCCCAAGAATGACCACGCTCATCACGTGCCTCAAACTTGCCAGAATACTTACATGGGTTCTCATCGAAGGGGTGAAACTGGTCCCGGGATACGGTCAGGGTACATTCGCTCTGATCATCGCACCAGCCATACAGCCTCTCGACCGCTGTCAAGAACCTGCGATACTTATTATGATTCATGCCATTCGACACAATATAAAATACCCCGACCTGGACCTTGTGCATGTACAGATTCTCAAGCAGGAACTCAAGCACCTCCGGGGCAAGTGATGGCTCGCCACCAGTTAAGGTCAGGAAGCCGATAGAATCAATGGACTGCAGGGCTCTATAGAGAACCTCATTGGACATGGTCATGCGCTGTGCATCGCCTCGTAGGCAATGTGCACACTGGAGCTGACACTTGCGTGTCACTTCCAGTGCGAGGTTGGATATCTGAATCATGGCGACTCCTCTTACTGGTCAAAGTTGAGTTCCTGTTCATCCACTGATATGTCTTGGAACCAGGCTCGCTCCTGATACCGTCCACCAGAGGCACAGGACCGTAACGAGTAAAGGATAGGGCGTTTCGGATTGAAAGTCTTCGGTTCGATTGCGATCCTTTTTCCTTTTACCGTAAATTTTTGCATTGAAAAGCTCCTTCTATGGGTTACATTCTGAACAGTCACATGACAGGTTATGATATGCCACGGTACAAGTATGCGAACAGCAATCCTGATGCTGTTCTTCCGGCTTGAACTTCTCTCCGCACCACTTGCATTTCCGGTCATAATCTTTCCACGCTATGGGACACCCAATCTCATGGGTGACCACGCCGTTGATTCTTAACTGCTCACATGAGATACACATTAAACAACTCCTTTATGCGTGCTCTTTTGCCCACTGTGTCAGGGTCATGGTCTTGCCCGGCTCCGGTGCCATGATGATGCAGTTATTCTCATCCCCGTAATCAAACAGGTAGTAGGCTCCATCACCGGCCTTCTCCACCTCACGGCGGATGCGTCGTGTTGCCCCGTCTGTGCACTTCAGACTGAGACCCTGCGACCCCATGCGTACTGCTACGTGGAACCGTTTCACCTCACGGTCTACATTCAAGGTCACGTCATCGGCCGTGGTCACAAGCTCTGGCTCATTGCCAAACTTCCAATGTGGCTTGCCTGTTGGCTTGCCGTCAAGGCCAAGTGCCGGCGTAAAGGTCTGGGCACCCGGGTCACTGAGGTTGATAGAGTTCCAGACGGCAATGCCACCACGGTTCTTCAACCAGTCCGATAGTTTACCCGCGTGTTCCATGCTTGTCGTTATTTTCATTTCAAAAACCCCTTATATGCAGGACAGTCTTGCCATCAACCCGAAATTCATCGTATTCGTCCGGGTCCATGAACGAGGCTTGCACATGCTCTACACGAGACCCGGCCTTGACTGCTTTCCTCAGATTGTCTGCGAGATTCTTTCCGCAGTACAACTCTGCCACGGCTAAGTCCTGTGGCGTCCTTATAGAAGTTATTCTTGGCATGGATATTTCCCTCCTATGCTTCAAAGGATGCTTGTGCTTCTTTCCGGGACACCTTACCAACACGGACAATCCGCCAATCGGTATGGATATAGTCTTTGTTATCTATTGTCTTGATGTCCTCAACCTTGACGTTGAGGATGGCACCATACAAAGACTCATAGCCCATGCCCCCATCAAGGGAGCCGTCAGCTAACATGGCCGTGGCCTTGTCTTTAATCTCTTGAAGGGTCGTTCCGGTTACTTCTTTGGAACGATAACCACCATGGCCACCACCCCACAGGTTGCCCCAGACCGTACCCTTTGCTGTGTACTTTTTCATATCAGGTCTACGAACTCCTTTACATCATGGGTTGTCTCAAGTGCTATCTTCAGATTGACTATGTCATCGTCGTTGATGACCGTGCATCTCTTCGGCAGGTCTAAGTACCGATCCTTTATCGGCTCAGGCCGGCTCACCCGTTGGTTTCCGAATTCCATTTGCTACCTCGATTTCTTTTAGAGGACCGTCGTGTCTCTTCCAGACACCGTCACAGTCCATGTAGTGTTCATCCTTTCTCAGCTCCGCCTTCGGAACCATAAGGCAGGTTGCATAAGGTGGCCTGCAATTTAACTGCAGACCTACTGCTATGCTTATGATTGCACAGTCAGGGTCCATGAGCGGGGCAGGTACCGAGTACCCGTCATACCATTCATCATCAATGACTATGCCGCCATTATATATCTGAGAGACTGAATAGGTCACTTCACATCGTTCGCTACGCTTGGTAGGATGATGCCCTCTCAGGTCTGTCGGGGGACACTTGTAAAACTTTCTCATGTAAGCTCCTGTATCTTTTTCATCAGTTTTGTTATGGTCGTACCGGAGGTACGTTCCACAGATGCTGTTACAGGCGTGTCATAACAGAGACGGTCATTCTTTATGACCGCTAGTTCATAGAGCTTACCCGATGGTATTACATTAACACCGTAGCCGTTTGAGAACAGCATCTCAGCCTGTCCATCTTTAAAAACTAAATCTCGAAAGGTTTTCATTTCCAATGTCCGTTCTCTATCTTCCGGCGGGTTGACTCTTCAACCTTGTCCCAGAAGGGTTGATAGGCAAAGGGTATGTCATACCATGCCCGGATAGGGGTACGCTTGTTACTGACATGGCCACAGCACACACAAGGCTTCCTGTCAGGCAGGGTCGTCTCAGTGAACGTGGTCACGTTCGACCGGGATTTATAGCGCTTGACGAGCTCGGTCGTCTCAGGCGTTATCGGGATATATAGGTCAGACTCGTGGTGATCTATTTCAACCCCGAGCTTCTTGGCCTCTTCATGTATGTTCTCGATAGTTATTTCATTGTTCATAGCTGTTACCCCTGCTTTGCTTCCAGTTGCGGCGCTTGGCTGCATAGATTTCCCTGAAGTCTATCGTATCCGAATAAGACCCCGAGGATGCTGAAGAACCAAACAGACTCTGAAACCTTGCAGTCTCGACATGAACCCGGGCTTTCGTGCCTGCGAACATTGATGCAATAAATGCAAGCATTCCAAATAGCTTCATGTTTTTATGCCTCCGTAATGTTAATCACGATTGAACCATCTATTCCACGAGACACCGTTCCATGGCCTTTAAATATCCGACGATATCGGTGATACTCAAGCCATCGAAAGAGCCAGACCATATGAAGCCTGGCCAGCATCCAATAGATGCCGACCGGCTCTTGATGAGAGACGCGCCAGAGTTTCATGAGTGCCTCCGGCGACGGGCACGACGTTGACGACGATACCGGGTCATGCAGTCGGACGATTCATAGTCCAAGAACTTGTGCATTTATTTTCCATTTCCTTTCGACCCCACCACCACAGTGGGCTTAATGACTTTCTTTATCCAGTCCTTCAGATAGCCGACAGCTTCCTGTCCAAGAGTATGCCAGATATCTTTTACTGTGGCCAAGAAGCCCTCTTTCGGCATGAAGGCTGTGTTAGATACGACTTGGTCGGTGTACCTGGCAATTGAATCATCACAGCCAGGTTTCACGGATAGTCTGAGAAGATCCCAGGGGTTACTGCCACTGGCTTTGACGGCAGCAATGAGCGCTTCAGGGTCTACGATCTCTGTGACCACTGTGCTCTTGCCGAAGAGCAGTGGTCTGGCGCCTCCGAACAGGTCATCAAGGTCTTCTTCCTGACTAATGTCTATGGGTGCCTTGCTGGAGTCTACCCGGAACTCCACGCGAATCGTTGCCCGTTCATTGGTGACCCTGATGAGCCCAATGATTTCATTGGCTTCAAGCTTCGCGTCTCGGAGAGTCACAGCTTGAGTCTCTACAGATGCTCGAAGTTCTTTCTCTCGCGTTTCTATCTGTGCCTTCTCGGCACGGAGACGGACAAGCTCTATGGCATTGTCGACCATTGGACCTTCCCCGATATTAATTTCGGGGAGTTTCTTCTCAGCCATGACAACTCCTTTCAGGTTGCTTATAACTTCCCTGATTTGGGATAGTTATATTTCCTATCGTGTAGAGAGATGGAGGCTTTCTATAAGAGTGAGCACTGTTCTTTCCCGGTCCTCAACTCCAATGAGACCGGCGCTCTCAAGGTCCTTCATCTGATTATCAAGCTTGACAATCCCTCGGAGAACCTTGGCCTGCCGTTCATTGTCAATATAATAAACTGTACTTCCAATCGTGATAACCCCGCACACTACTTTGCCCGGCACTCCTGACATGCTATCTTGGATAGCCTTGATGGCATCCTCGGTGGCACTCATCATCAGAGAGTCAGACTCCTGAATGATCTGCTCACCGGACTCTTGATTCAAGTTTGCCGGCTTAATCTTGTAAGGACAAGGTATGAATCTTGGGCTATGGTCTGTCTTATGTTCTTCCCTTTCATAAATTGTCCGGACAATCGTATCGGTCTTCATTATGAGACCGGAATCTGCAAAGACCACAACAACAAACATCAACATGAGAGCAGCTACTGTACGCATGCACCATCCTTTTGGGTTTAGAGGTTATCTCAGATAGGTCGTACCATCACGACCCATATGTTCTGCTTTCCGTGCTACATGTGCTGAATGCTCCTGACCTTCCATGGCCATGACCAGCCATGCTTGAGAGCTATCCTCATCAATCTTCAGTATCTCTGTGTCCGTTTGATGACGCCTGCTCCCTCCTTTTATATTAATAGACAGGTGAGCATAGTGACTCCACCGAATCTTTTAGACGACCTAATTTGTGATGACTGGCATTGCGTAAGGCACTGAATCGTTTCGGCCGTATCTTTATGCCAAGCGACTGAATCTCACAGTCCTCCAGATGCCCGGCCGTTGCGCTCAATTCATTGTGAATTCTCATAGAGATTCCTCTCTAAAGGTATAACAAAAAAGGGGAAGGAGAACCGCATCTCCCTTCCCCCCTTGAATTGACCAGACTTTTAGTCCTTCAAGCCTATCTGGGCGACCAGACAGGCTTCCTGATAGTTCGCATGGGACGTGCCCCTCGCGAACTTCAGAGACCGGCACGCCTCGGCATAGTCCTCGCCACCAATGCGGGCGAGGTTCTCGGCCGTGGCATATGCCTTGGCCAAGGTCTTGAACGTTCGAGGAACCTGATATATGGTCTCTTCCTGACGTGGCACGGCATAGAATGCTAACCGGACGAGATCGCATATCTCATCCCGTCGGGCAAAGAATTCCTGCTTGGCCTTATCCCTGGCCTGTTGTTTGGCTTCGAAGGCCATGCGAACCCGGTACTTCCGGGCGTCCTTGATCTGCCCCTCGAGACTGACCTTCTTGGCGTCAATGACGGGACGGGTGTTGTACGTGCCAACCATATTCATCTGACTCATAAAGTCCTCCTAGGACGATGGCCCTGTGTTCTAAAGGCACACAGGACATGAAGCCTTTGATTTACTTAGATGACTCTTGACAGCCCTATAACATTGGCCACCAGAAAGAAAAACTGAAGGCCAACACCAGACCATATCTTTTTCCGTGTGAACCAAACGCCATACGATATACATGACAAGGTAGCCAGACTAAAACCGGTTAAGGCTATACCCGTGGCTACCAGAGTAGGATAGATGTCCATTCCAAGAACTTCATATGACTTTCCCTTTCATGCCAAACTTCTTGTGCATTCTGGTCAAGCTCCGGACGGCTTCCGGCTGAGTCTTAAGCATTTCAAACGCTTCATGAAGGCGTTCATTCTTGGCCGCCAGCCACGCCCCATGTTCACTGACTGAAGTCTGGTCGTTGGGTGACCAGTTCGATCCGGTCACCTTGTATGTTGCATTGCGGTGTTCAGACGGGACCAGTCTTTCCTGTCTGAGTTCACGGCTTATCTGACGACTTCGTTCTTCAAGCTCACGGGTCTTGGCTTGGTAACGAGTATATAGGGCAGGTTCAACGAGTAGGGTTCGGCCATCAATGTTGATTTGCATAAGCATGATATGACTCCTTTAGAAGGTAATCGTAGGTTTGGGAAGATTAACAGACGTCATGACCAGTGATCGGTCTGGGCTGTTCAGCTACAGTCATAAATAGGCCAGCCCTTGAGCATAGCGTTAATCGTAGGCGTATCAGCCCTGTCCAGGGTCCACTGCATAGACGCCGTGCCGGCCTTACGCGACGACATGCAACCATAGTACTGAAGCTGACGAATTGGCCTGTCGAGCACTTTGCTGAGGCAGCGTGAACTCAGGGACCGTTCCTTGCTCAACGTCGATGTTTGGAAACATCACTACCCCACTTTCTATCCCATGTGGGGTAGTCGGCACTGCGCAGATGAAGTCATCTGAGACTTCCCAATCTACGTCCGCAATGTTCCACGTCTTGTTTTTTGGATCGAGGGTCAAGCATTTCTCCCTATCGATCCAGATGTAAGTCCATTCCCCTCCGTTATGGAGGTTTAAAAATCCACCCTCTAACTTCATACCGTGAACTGTTATGTCAATCTTAACTTGATAACACATACTGTCTCCTTGAACAACTACAGACCACCTGTAGTACGTGGGCACAGACATGATGTTTTATAGTTTAACATCAACTTTAATCACTACTTGTTTTTTTCAACCTTCACAAGTAGTGATTTTTAATATGTCTTTTTCCAATGTTCTTTTTTTATACTTTGTTTTTTCAACCTTCACAAGTAGTGATTTTTTATATGTCTTTTTCCAAATTGTAAAAACGCTATTTTTTGGCATGATATTTGCAAGGGAAAACCGTCCATTTGATGTCCACGAAGTCTTGGCCTTGGATTAAGTTTGGTTGAATTTAATCATATTTTGCTATTAATTGGTCTGTACCATGGGATGATAAGGTAATCCACGACATGGACATGGACTGGTTATGTACTATGGGAAAGAAATTGAAATATCTTTCTCCTATTTCTTGAATTTGTAAAAATAATCTATAAATATTATTAGGTAATAAATTCTTGGTTTCATTTCAAGGGAGGAAGTTTAGATGTTGACGTCAATATCATCTTTAGTATATAGGATTGCCCGTGCTGTTATAACAGACCGGTCGACGCGTACTTTGTTAGATTATTTGAGTCGGGAGATACGTCCGGAGCTTTTGGAGCGTGTGAAGTTCAAGACATTATTCAGTCATGTAATTGATTGGGCAGGATCGGTGAGGGGTGATGTGGATCCGGACGTATTGGTTTCAGACATGGTACACAGGTTTATGCAGGAGAGGGGTGCGGAAAGTTTGTCTGGCATTATGTTGCGCAGGCTTTCGGAGCGGTATGATTTAATGCCATCAGAGGCTAGGGCGATTGTGGACCCTGCCAAGGACTTGCCGGGGGATTTGAGGGGTGGGTTGGATAAATATCTGGATGGTATGACCAAATTGATTGGGTCCTATTTGTTGGGTGTTTTTCGGAACTATGGACGTGAATGGGTCAAGGAGCATGAGGGGGAGGAGTCGTTAGAGGGGCTTCAGGAGAGGGAGCCTGGGAAGGATTTGGGGCCTTCTGGTAAGGCTTTGCATGAGGATATACAGGAGGCGTTAGAGGAGGAGGGTAGGGATTGGAAGGTTGATTTTTTGGAGAAGGTGAAGTCCATTATAGAGTATCATTCAGCAACGCCTGAGAAGCGCAAGCTTATGGATGCGATTCTTAATCGTCGTTTGATGGCTGAAAAGCCGAAGAAAAAGCCGAAGAAGGACTTTGATGTGGTGGAGCAGACGAAAAAGCCGGAGACTTTGAAAGACATTGCGAAGGACTTTAATGTGGCGGAGCAGACGGTATTGAATGTTGAGCGGTCATTGATAGAGAAGTTGAAGACATCGCCATTGATTAAGAGGCAATTAGAGGAGGCTTTGAAGGGTACTCCTTCTGAGCCTGAATCGGAGGAAGATGTTGAGGATATTTTAAAAGATAAGGGTAAGCAGGAGTCGTTCAAGAGGTATTTGGATGAGCATGTGAGGGGTTCTGGTCGTCCTGGTAAGGAGGAGGGGGAATTGAGGGATCCTTCGGACACGACTTTAACCACGTTGAAGGATTTGGCGGACGGGTTTTCAGTGGATGAGATTGTTAAGAGGCATCCTGGTTATATTAAGAACACAGTACAAAAGCAAAAGAACAGGTATTTTGATCGGTATTTCAGGGCTTGGTTGGAGACGGAGAAGGTGGCATCTAAATTGGCGTCATGGATTTATAAAGGAGATTTTTCTATGATACGTGGTGCGGATGTGAGGGGTCCTTCGAAGGCGGATATTATAAACAAGTTCAAGTCATTGCGTGTGGAGTCTGATGTTTCGAAGATTATTAGTGATGTGGATAAATTGATGTTGCATCCGAATTTGGATGTTAAGAAGGAGTATTCCGGGTGGGGTGTGTCGGATTTTAAGGCATTGTTGGGGATGTTGAAGTCGGAGGATTTGGAGACGGCATTTGAGAAGGGTGTTCGGAAGATGCTTGATGCGGATAAGGTTCATTTTCGGATTGTGGTGAAGTATCGGGCTGATTATGATAATGAGGTTATTGGTAAGGATCCGGTTAAAGATCCTTTGAATTTTTCATATGAGTCATATCAGGCGGTGTTAGATTATGACAGGAAGATTGGTAAAGAGTCATGGATGTTGCATTATGTGGTGTCTGTGGATTTGAATTCTGATGGTACGTTTAAGGGTGAGTGGAAGTCTACGATAGAGGTGCGACTTGGGTCGGAGAAGGTGGATGCTAGTGATTTGAAGCGTTTATTGGATTCGTATGTGGAGCGCGAGGTGATTTCGCAGGGTGTGATTCCGAGTGGTTATGCTATTCGTTATGAGAATACGAAGACCGGGAAGAAGATTCCTGGGGCGCAGAATTTTGTAGATGCATTTAAGTGGAAAGATAAGACCATTGATGTGTCGGATCCGAAGCATCTTAAGAGGCTTCAGGAGTATGATGAGAAGATGAAGCGTCGGACGTTGAAGAAGCTTGGTCCGCGTGGGCCTGGGGAGCTTGACATAAAGGATATTCATCAGGTGATTTCGCTTCTTGATAAGGAGATTCAGGAGTTAAAGCGTAAGAAGGAGCGGGAGGATCTTACGGATCATGAGGAGGGTCGTTTAAAGGAGTTGCCCGATGAGATTCGGTCTCTTGAGAAGACCATTAGTGATTTGCAGCATGGTAAGGACGTAGATCTTTCCGAGGTTGCTAAGTCATTGATAAAGGATATGGAAGAGCAAAAAGAATGGTTGCATTCGGAGCAATTGGCTTTGCAGAAGAAGGAGCGAGAGGAGGGTGGTTTAAAGGGTCCTTTGACAGGGCGGTTGAAGCAGATTACCAAAGAGATAAAGATGGTGGATGATTCTATAGAGGAGTTGAAGAAGGGTAAGATGGCGTCGAGTTTTATGCGGGATATTGTGGTTACGGCCATGTGTCGGTTGCGGGTATTGGTGGCGGAGGGTATTCGGTTGCCTGGGCCGGTTACGGAGTCTGGTAAGAAGTTTCATGCTATTATTGATAAGTATAAGTTATCGAAGCCGAATCCGATGATGTGGTTATCGCCTATGGATTTTCAGGTTTTGGGTGCTTCTATCAAGCATGCCATTAATGATCAGGAGAAGAAGGATCTTGCTGAGGTGCGGGGTAAGAAGAAGGAGGATTTGAAGGGTAAGCGAGAGGATGTTCTTCAGTCTGTAGAGGACAAGTTTGAGGCGGAGCGTGAGGTGGTCAAGAAGTTATTGCCGGATATGCCGAAGGACTATGTTGCTCGGTTGGAGGTTTTGAGTAAGCGGTCTCCTGAGTCTTACGAGGAATTTATCAAGGGTAAGGATGTGGCTTGGGTGACGGATGAGCGGACGGTGAAGCGTGTGGTGGATAATGCGTTGTCGCGGTTTGAGACTCAGGAGGTGGAGCGTCCGGAGCCAGAGAAGCATGTTAAGATGATAGAGCTTTCGAAATTTCAGGGTTTATCGAAGCTTTTGGAGGGTGAGAAGAAGCGTGGTTATTTTCTGGCGGATCGTTTGCGGAGTAAGGGTTCTTTGGAGCCGGCCGGGACAGAGGAAGAAGTAAAGGATTTGCAGAAGCAGCAGACTGCCATGTCTTCGAACGTGAAGGATATTATTGAGGAGATCAAGAAGATTGAGGGTTCATTGAAGGGTGGGGAGGAGTCGAAGGAGATCGGGGATACTTTGACAAAGCTTCGTACTGAGAGTCAGAATCTTTCTAATGAGATTATTGACCGGTGGAAGCAGGAGGTGTCGTTGGCGAAGGTTCCTGCCCATGCTTTGGCCATGAGTATTAAATATTGGATTTCTGAGTATTCGATATTGTTCAGGGCGTTGGCGTCGTATTTGTGGTTTCGTCGGGAGAAGGTGGTGCGTGGTTATGAGATAATAGAGGCGGTGGATGCTGAGGCTATTCGTATGAAGGATGCCATTGCTGATTGGACTGATGAGCTTGTCGAGATGCCTTTTGAGAAGAAGGCGGAGGAGCGGGTGCTCGAGCTTATTCGGAAGATAAAGGCCATGATTATAAAATTTGTGTATCCGAAGAAGGAAGAGGAATTGCCGATGGATGAAGAGGTCAAAAAGATTCCTTCCGGATTAAGGGATAATGTGGAACTTCCGCTGAAGCCCAGTCTTACGCAGATTATTTGGAAGGTGAAAGATACTTTGGAGGAGGAATTTACGAAGCCTGATGGGGATCAGCAGAAGGTTGATGTTTTAATAAAGGATTTAAAGGGTCTTATTGAGCAGAAAATAGAAGATATCAAGGATAGCGGATTTGCTATTGAAGAGACTTTCAAGCAGCGTTCTTTAGATAGTCTTAATAAAGAATTGAAAAATCTTGAAAGCATGGGTGTTAAGAAGTTAGCAATGTCTGTTCGGCAGGTTGCCTTGAAAATAACTGCTGAGGAGAAATCCAGGGAAGAGGCTTTAATTCAGTATATGGTTCCTGCTGATGAGCTTAAGGATGCTCGTGACATTCCCAATAAATTAGAAGATTCTGATAAGTCTGCGATACGAAAGATGGCGCCCCAGGCCCGGGAAGAGTTACAGACATTACTTGCGAGGATTGTGGGTGCGAAAAAGGAAGGCATACCCACGGAAGACCTTGAAAAGTTGAAAAAGATTCCGGAGGATAAGGCAAAAGCTTTGGTCAACAATACTCTGGATTTGTTTGCCCGGGCAATGATCCGGTCTTATATTAAACGGTGGATGGATCCTGCTTTTCACGGGAAGAAGCTGAAACATGAGCGTGGTCTTTTGTATAAGCCTTTTGAGGAATATGCTGTTATGAGAGAGTATGCCCGCAAGCATATTGAGGGTTTATCAGAAGAGAAAGAAGAGGTTTTGGAGTTACCCCCGATGGGTATTCCGAGTACCAAAGAGATTAATGAGTGGTTGGAAAAATGGGTGCGTTTAGAACAAGGTAAACCTGAGGAGATGATTGAAAAGTTTCAAGATGAGTTTGAGGATACTTCGGGTACTGAGCGTGGAAGTGGAAAAAGGCGTAAAACTCGTCCGAAGGTGATTAAGCCGGCGCCTCCTGAGGGTACATATCAGGAACTCAAGGAAACCATGCTTGGAGCGCTTGGCAAGACCATAGAGGAGGGGTTAAAGGGCAACCCGATGTTACTGGTTGCCAAGATATTGGATGCGGTGTCGAGGCGTATAAATACTTTCGTGAAGCATCAGGAGGAGCTGGGCCATCAGGTGCCTTTGGAAGATGCGGTGGGGTTATTGGTAGCGACGCTTCGGGAGGTTCCAAAGTTGATTCAGAAGTTGCGTGTTGGTCCTTCTCGGGAGTTCCAGCCATTGAAGGGTGTAAAGGGGCCTGGGGAGGAGAAAAAGAAGATGCGGTATAGGCCGCAATTTACCGGGGCGCCGGCGGATTATGTTGTAGAGAATCGGGAAGAAGCAGAGGAATTGGCGGAGAAGATCAATCTTTTGTATCGTACTATTAACAAGTATATCATTCCTGAGGAGATTGGAAAGTCCAAAAAGGTTGCGCCTTTAAAAGAGGGTGAACCTCCGAAGGGTGGTTATCTGCCGGAGAAGTTACAATATCCGGCGGGTCTTCATGATATGCTTGAGAGTCGTCGAACGGCTCTGCTGGATTATCCCACTACAATGTCATTTAACGTGGCTTTAAAGTTCGCAGGGGTGGTTGATCCGGTGGAGCTGACCGAAACAGAGCTGGTGATGAGATAAGGGCTCTACGGGGCTTATACGCGGTTTTTGCCAGAGGACTGGTCCTTTTTCTGGATCAGTCTTCTTTTTTTTGAATTCCCAATTGTTTTAGCGGTAATATTCGGTTCCCGGTTCAGATCTGGTAGCCGTGGTTTCCATCGATTTGGTAGTTGACCGATCTGGATCACTTTCTCGGTGGATGGTTATTTCCCCGAACGTCAGGTTTTTTTGAACTATTATAAAGGCTCCCCACAGGTAGCCCATGATTCCTTGTCTTATCATGGATAATTGATGTTCTTGTTCTAAGAGCGTGGATTGAAACATCAGCGAACATGTAATCTCCAAGGCTTTGGCGGCTGCGAGCCGTTTGCTTTAAGGAACCTCCGCCATTTTGGCTCTGGCATGAAGGCCATATATGTCCACTGAGGAGCAAGCTGATATGCGGAAATGCAGGTGTGATTTTCTACGCAGCGCCTGCAAACTAAAATATCAGTATCCACTTGTCCTGCTTTTGCTGCATTTAGTAGCGCATTTTTTGCCTCGGAGTATACGTTCGGGAATTTATCGTTGGGGAGCCAATCAAGCACTATTTTTTTTAGAGCGATTTCTTGTAGCGATATATGCGGAGTGTTTGCCAAAACCACGGAACTACCGAAACTTATCTGAAGGCTGGAGGCGCTTAGTTCGCTATCAGAATAATATCTCTCCGTCACCGGTATCTTATCCCAACTCATGGGATTTTTCTTTGTGATATTAACGTCATTTTCTGCGCTTTCAATAACATCAACGTCAAAAACAAAAAGCACCGGGCCATATATATTAACAGGCATTTTTGTCATATCGTGGACATCAAAAAAATCAAGAAATATATCATTCCAAATACCATATTCTTTGTCAATTTTATCAGAATCTTGCGGTGTCTGCGGCAAGCGTCGCCGTTCTACCTCTGCACGAGATAATAAAGCCCCTTCGGATAGAAATGTGCAGGCCGTTGTAACTGTATTTGCATGATAAAGCCTTTGAACTTTGCAGCGTTCGAATTCATTATAGATAGTCAGTTTCTTATGCTCGGCTTCATAATAGGTCTCTGCCTGTGCTTCTTTGGCCTTCTCCTCAGTGTAGCGCTCATCGTCGAGTTGCTCAGACTGCAATATTTTGCTCTTATAGTCTGCCTCTGCTTCATTGAAGTATCGCTCCCAGTATCCAGATTCAAGATCGTCTAGGTCACCGCCCCAATCCTCAAGTTGATCGTCATTCATTTTCAGATTGAACCTCATTGGCAAGGTAATATTCGCAAGTGTCACAGTTTATTTTTACCACTGTCCATAAGCGACTTTTCAATTTACGCATAGCCCTGAATGCCTTCTTTTCTTTAGACGTCAGGTCACTCAGGACTTTACAAGCTGTCCGTACTGTTTCTCGTTCTTCATTATCCATCGACATTTTTTCTTTTCTCGAAACTTTTGAAATATTCAGCTACTAAATCAATGCCTTTGGCAATGTCATATCGGGAACGCCTGCGAATGCCGTGGCTCTTCATCAGTTCCAAAGCATCCATCGCATAATTTCCTCCAACGACCACAGGTGTGCCCATTACCCTGGACAAATTTAATAAGGCAGGGAGGCATAATAGACATATCTTTATTTTTTTATTCATATATACAGTTCGCTTGTGTGTTGACCACCTGACATGATGACCGCATCTGTCCAGAAGCCATACAGCCACGAAATTCTCGTTCTTAAAAATGCTCCGTTTGCAACAAACGCATTTATTTGTTGCTCGGGCGTTGGTCAGCTTCGGTGTGCAAGCTTCAAAATATTTGTGCAATATGGTCGACATAATAACCTACCGGAAGTCCCTTCACCTTCCAAGCAGCTCTGCTATCTGAACTCTGCAGGCCGCCAGAGATATGACGGAATCCCATATTTCAAAAATAAAAATGATATGTTGCAAGGCGTACATCCTATTATTTTAGCGAGGTCATCCCTGTTATCTGCTTGTGCTCGTAATTCGAGTAATTTTTCTTTTGACCATTTCATTTTTGAGTTTGAGATATTCGTATTGAACGTCGTCAATGTCCATCCCTGATGTTATGCGCAGGGTTTCTGGGCTGGCTATGGCCTTTAAGATTCTCTGAGTCTTCTTTTTATCCTTGGTGTTAAATACCATCCAGCATGACATGGTCGTGCCATAAAATACCATCACCATAGTATTAGAGGACTCAGGTGCCGGGGTTTCAACGACGGTTACATGAAAAGGCCCTATCTTATAATAGGTATTCTTGCAGAGATTACTGCAAGGGTCTTCAATGCCCCCTCGTTTCTGAATCTCCCTGACAGCCCATTTATTTATTTTTTCCATAAGACTCCCTTCTATTGTAATTATAAAGGAAAAAGGCTTTATTGTTAAAGATAATCTTTTTAGCCTTTGTAACTCTATGTATTTCCAACGGGTTATTGAATATCATAATTATCAATTAATATTAACTTTAAAACTCTTATGGTCAGTTATTTAAAAGTAATCAATTCTTTTTTGATTAAGGCCGATGAGGAATTTCGGGATTCCGATGGGACTCCTTTCAAGCAAAAGAAAATTGATATAAGTAAGGATAAAGCTCTCGAGTTCATGAAAAAGCTGTACCCAGAAGTCAAAATATCGATGGAGCCCATGGCCGGCGGACTGGCCTATTATGGAAAGTTCTCTGCCGGGGTTAAGATGATCGGGAACTATTCGTTTGGGAAAAGAGAACTGTGGTTCAAGATCTATCCAGGTACAAAAGTTCCGTATTTTAAATCTTAAGGAAAGGGGTTTTTGTTATGAAAGCCATTCTTCAGCGTCTTATTCTTAATGCTGAGAAGGAAGTTTCCTGGGCGAAACTCGGTACATGGATATTTGCCATTGCCGGATTACTTCTCAGTCAGCACGTTCTTCCGGCATCCTACGACGTCTATCTTAAAATCATTCTTACCCTCAGTGGCGTGACGGGTGGTATAGGGATCAGAGACGCCTTTGACCCGACTATTCCTTCACAATCGACCCCGCCTGTCCCGCCTACAGACGCAAAATAAGCTCATCTACCAAAGCGTAGAAAGAGTATCCAGAGCCGTGGGAATTTGTCCCGCGGCTTTTGCCATTTTTAAACGAACTTTAAGACCGTGTGCTTTTTCTTTATAATTTATTATGGAGTGCAAAGTCCGATTCCAATAAATGCTCCCGGTGTCAACTACCCACGACTAAAGTCGTGGGCTTGTGAAGAGTCAGGGCTGGTGCCA
>OFOO01000004.1_pt1 | contig 24298 bp, 39 predicted proteins | sample 1542381 | NCBI WGS metagenome assembly OFOO01 (sample SAMN04958509, study PRJEB24370) | sediment metagenome | isolation source: lake sediment | place: USA: Lake Hill lake, St. Paul Island, Alaska | collected 2013
ACCTTGTAACTAACTCTATGCTTCGTTTATGTTTATAACTTATTTGGTTAAGTTGTATCTGTGAGGCGTCAGAGTTTATGTACTAACTTTAGCTGACAGTATGTAACATGAACTAACGTGATCATTTGTGATCACAACACTAAAAGCTCTCCCCCTATGTACTACATAAGGTGAGGGCCTTTGTGCTCTCATTATCCTCAATCCAGGTGTAAACCATGACTGATTTTGATTATGATTTGGCCCATGAATTAAAGCTTCATGCAGACAATTTAAGTGTGCACTTTAACAGTGTAGGTAAGACCTTAAGTAAGTTCTGGCGCAAGGGTTCGTTTGATTACGAACGCGCATCAGGTTACATATATCGTAGCTTAACTATTCCAGCCGCTAAAGATTACCACAGCCTGTGTGGATCACTAACACAATCTTGGTTTGGAATGTGTCCTATTCCAGAGCGTAAGTATGTTACGGAGAAGATCTTGATGGAGTTCTTAGATGAGTTTCATTCAGGTAACTTTTGGGAATAATACTTTAACTTTATTATCCACTTGCACTTCTACATTATGACCGGGCTTAAACCATTTGCTGGCACCTTTATCTATAAAGGTGTGCAGGTTAATTGTATTGATCCATCGCGTAGATTAGGCGGTGATTTGTTTTACTTTCAATCGCCACTAACTAACAAGATTGTATGGACTGCCACGCCTAACAAAGCCCGCAAACTTATTAAGGAGCTTGTTTAATGTTCTCACTACACCGCCGAACATCTCATGGAGTGTATCACTTAATGGGTGAGTATGAAACTGATTATGTAGAGTTTGCTTTTAAGGATTGTGTTAACAATCATGTGGGTAGCAATGTATGGATCAGCACTAGCTTAGATGTACCTTATGCACACAGGTTAGTACACTATGACCCTGATCATGATGATTACCTAGACGTATATGATTGGGTAGTTAATTTACCTATTACCTGTAACTAATTCCTTTGCTCTTTAACATCATGACCATCAAAGTTAATCTGGATTCAATGCGTGAGGCTATTGGAACTTGTGTGTCTGATGGTTACTACGACTACGTTGTTGTTGATTACTCATTAGCTAACGACACTATACAACTATGGTGTAAGAAGCGTCAAACTTTCTACAAGGTAACACCTAGAGTATTTGATAATATGCTATGTGTCTCCGGTACAATATAGTTATTTCTCTATCAGAAAGTATTAGTGGGCTGCGCATACTTACCACGCAGATGTTCAACAATCACACTCACAAAGTACAACAACATGCGCAAGATCGAAACACAAATGTGTGAAGCGATTCGCAATCGTAAGCACTTCAAGTCAGGCAACACTGAAGTTCGGCCAGTATTATCTGGTGACGTTAAAGTGTATCTACATGGCAACTGGATTGCATTAGTTACGTTTAATGATTACGGTAAACCATCATATGTAAACATAAATAATCAAGGTTGGAAAACACCAACTACAAAGTCTAGATTTAATGCAATACTACGACACTTTTCCAACTGGAATATATACCAGAAGGCTAAGATCTGGTATTCGGCAGATCCACACATAGAGCATAGTGTGGCAGAGTTTGGTAACAATAGGTGGGAGCATTTCTTTGTAGGTTTCTAATTACTTAAAGTAAATCCTCGCTCGCTCCGCTCACTGCGGGCCAAAGTACACACTACTCTAACACTCATTAACTAACATGGAGACCTACAAAGTTACACAGATTGAGTTTGATCTGAACGATGAGGATCTTACTACGTACGATGTAAAGCGTATTAATGAAACACTACAAGAACGATACATTAACGGTGAATGGATTGTAGAGGAGGAGGATGAAACTAGCATCTCAGACTTAATATCTGACGAATGCGGTTTGGGTATTGAATCTATTGATTACAGACTTGTTCGTTAAACCAAACAACTAATCATCATGAAAACACTTTCAATCGGCAAAGGCAACGCAAAGTTAAGTAAGTCCACGCTGACATTCTCCTTACCTGCAGGACGAACTTGCCCCGGTGCTAGAGACTGTAAAGCATGGGTAAGTGCAGGCAAAATTGTTGATGGGCCTCATACAACATTCAGATGTTTTGCAGCATCTAATGAGGTTATGTACCCTAACGTACATAGATCTCGAGCAGCTAATCTTTCAACTATTGCTGAGGCAGTAAACGAAAGTATCACAGTTGCTTATCAAGTACTGGCAGATAACATTCAGCCAAAGATTACTAAGTCAATAGATAAGTTTAGAATCCATCCCTCGGGTGACTTCTTTGCCGCAACTTATCTAGCTGCGTGGTTATCAGTGGCGGCACGCTTCCCAAATATAAAGTTCTACGCTTATACTAAATCACTTTACATGTTTATACATGAGGGTAAACTTATAGATCTACCAAGTAACTTCTACATTACAGCATCTGCCGGTGGGGAATACTCACATCTAGAACATCTATTCCCACGGGTGGCTTATGTTGTTAATACAGAAGAAGAAGCAGAGGAGTTAGGTCTAGAAATAGACCATGACGATTCACATTGTTTTGGTGACAAATCTTTTGCCTTACTTGTACATGGCACACAGCCTAAAGGTAGTATCGCTGGCGCTGCAATCCGTGAGCGTAGGAGACAAGGTAAGCACGCAGGTTATAGTAAGTAACTATGATTAACTTTATGTGTGCTTCTTTAAGTTGTATTCAAAACTATCTAGGAATAGGGTATGTTACATTACAGACATCAAATATAATTCTATTTACAAGCTATACAAACTCACAATTATACATTTGTGACCGTCAACATGAACTGTTCTCTTGTAGGGAATCAGTTAGAAACGAGTACTGAAGTTGAACTCTCCTCTAACTCCTTGTTCAGGGTTAATACCTAATGTGAACTTAGGGTTAAGAGAGTTCTGTTCAGGAGCAAACATGATACTGGCTTCTTTATTAGCAGGATTTAACTTTACATAAGGATTCCCAGGAATCTCAGAAGTTCTAAACTCAATATTACCTTGAGGACTAAACGTAACCTTTCCTCCCTCACTTGCGAATTCCATAGGATTACTTCCAGTACCAGATATAAATTCCATTAGACTATATAAATCCCTCACATTCTCATTTGAACCTTTAATCTTTTCGGAGAATTTAGAAAACAAAGGATCTGCAATATTTAAAGGTGTAACGTATGTTTTGTCTGGTAAGTTCTCAACTTTATTGGAGGGATCCCTATCCTTTAAAGTATACTTCCCTGAAACACCTGCAAACCTCATTGGATTTACTTCACTCTTATCCCGTGGATCACTCGGATCTAGTTTAAGGTCTTTAACTAATTCAGGGCGAGCGAGTCGTATGCTTTGATAAGGATCGATTGCTTTAATTCCAGGGATAATGCTTCCTACATTGTCACCGGATCTCATATATGCTTCAGCTGCATCAATTAAACTTCTAACATCCATGAGCTAAAAGCCTTTTCTTAACAGAGTCTAGCAGTGGGCCGCGCATACTTACCACGCGGAGTATAAACACCTTATCTTTCTAAAGTATGCTTAACTTAATTGTGTCGATTTTAGCTGCGTTTTTAACTGCGACCTTGGGTTTCACTGGGGCCTTTGCAGGTAGAAATCTGATCAATTCTCATATTGAATAGAATTGCAGCTCAAGGTTCATGATAGAGCTTTTGCTTACTAAGAGCCCGAGCTACTGCAATTTACCTAATTCAACATCCTATCGTTAACTCTATTATGGAAAGTTATCCCTGCACCAGTTGTGGTTTATGTTGCAAGATTGTTGGTCTTGTATTAGAGCAACGAGACGAAATTAAGGATCCTTTAGTGGCGAAAGTCGTTAAAGAGTTCCCTTACAAAACAGTAGATGGAGTCTGCGAGATGTTACAGCCAGACAATACTTGCGCTGTATATGAGAATCGTCCTGATTTGTGTAACGTCAACACAATGGCAAAGCTGAAGGGAGCCGAGTTAAACGAGTACTACAAACTCAATGCTCAGATATGTAACTCCTGGATTCAACTGAGCAAATTAGATCACTCATTCCTCATCGACTTGGAGCAATTCAATCATGCTGACTAGATACAAGATCACAGTTAACGTTGAGATTGATTCCGGCGAAGAATTAAACTTTTCCATCTTTCGATCTTTTTTTGAGAACAAAGACGCTGAAGCGTATTGCAGGGCTTTTGCTGACGGGGTAGCCGTTGCACACGATGGTTCTATTCTAAATAGTGCCTTTAACTCTTTACAAAAAGTTCCCAAATTAACACAAAATCATGCACAAACTTGATGTTCGGCCAGTAATTACAGCCAAGTGCTACATAGACCCAGGGTATGAATGGGTTGCATTGAAGAGAGCAATTGTAATGGAGTTTATGGGCTCTAAAGTTGCAGAGATTAGCAAGTTTAGTTATCAGCGTGGACAAACTGTGTATTTAGATGTGGATCGAGACTACCCTATGTTTTTAAGGTGTGCCCACGCAAAGAATTATTTAGTTCAATTAGAAGATAAATGGACTAAGAAAGCGAGTCCGATTCGTAATTACCAACCCTTTTGCGAGGTTGATTAAAGACACCAACTTGTTCCTCAATTGTATTATCTGCTTCATTCAACATTGAGGGAGCTACGAAACCACTTTCGCCTCCAATCATGGGAACTTGTAGATAGCTATTGAGGAACTTAGTTGGATTTAACATAAATAAACTACTTCTTCATTCCGCCTTTAGTTCCACCTTTAGCACCAGCTTTACCGCCGCCTTTAGTGCCACCTGTAGCGCCACCTTTTTTAGTCATGCCAGCCATGAGACTTAAAACGAAGTACACCCAAGTATAGGGAGATTTGTTTACTGAGACAATACTACAGAAAATATACTCAGTCATCTTAGTATAACTAATATATATTTCTTAAAAGACGCGCAAAACATGACTCAATTTTAATGGTTTAAAAAGAGTATTGAGTATAGTATGTTAAGCAGAAGCACTACCTCAATGTGCACTAAGTAGCCTTCTATATAGTTGTGTAACTGTTTACTTGCTTTTTCTGCCTCAATCTGCAATCATGTTAGAGAACTTTCAATGACAATGCTTTCCAGACAATCCACGGCCACACAGAAGTTTGATGTTTTTATTCGCGAGAGAGGTAGGTGGCGCTTTAGTTGTTGCGTTGAAGCAGACAACGAGTTTTTAGCCAAACTTAAAGTTCTAGATGAGAATCCCGCTACTCCTGACTCATCTATTAGTGTGTACCCTTGCCGTTAGCAAATCATGAGCACTCGTTCTATTTTTAGAATAACAGCAGCTGTGTATCTTGTTTTAGCACTATGCTCTTTCTTCTTTTTTAACTTCTTCTTCAGCGTCATACTACTAGTTTGTGCTCTCGTTTTGTTGAGCATAAACTGAGAAGGAAGGTTCTTTTAACGTAAAGTTTACGTTAAAACGCAGGTTCAACTCCTGCGCTTACTCCTTGCCTCGTCACTGAGGCAGAGCATACATTGCTTTTATAGCTTTGGTGTGCTACCATTCGTTTGGGAACACCTACCCTCTCTTTATCTTTTTTAAATAACATGACTCCTACCTTCCTCTCTCTCAGGCAAGACGCTGAACTCGCTGCTAATTCTTGGAACGAGTTTGACATTGCCACCTTGGCTTGCACCGAAGCTTTTGGAATGCCTTTTCAACTAGCAAAAGACAGCCTGACTAACAACATCACAGTTGCCGATTCAAAGAAGTTTGATTTGTCTGTGTTTAGTGGAGCTGAGTCAGCCTTTAAATTCCCAGATATAGAGACAAACATTGTCGTTCGTGTAACTCGTAAACCCACGGCACACACAAAGCTAGAAAAGATTGACGAAAAGATTGACTTGTTGGAGCAAAAACTCAAAGTCGCAAAGATCGAGCGCAAGAAACTGATTGAACAGCTCGCTATCACAGGTGGCATTGATCTGGTAACCGATAAAATTAACCTCGCTTTCACCCGTTTAAAATAATGAATCGCTTCTGCTCTTTTATCTTTCTTTCCATGACGTTTGCAGTTATCACGTGCGCAGCGTTGGGTTACGACCTTTTAGCTTGGGAAAGCAAGCAACAAAATTTAATATGTAAAACTGCCGAGATTAACCGTATTGGTTGCTTTCCAGACTAGTATGGCTTTGGATACAGCATCTGAGAGCCGTGTAGGGGCGGCTCTTTTTTTTATCAACTTCTTAAATTAATGTAACTAACCATGAATTATCTACTTTCCTGCTCAATTTCTGCCAGTGTTCGTCAAAGCATTCAAATTCAATTTGACGATCTTAAGCTTCCAGCTTCAGTTATAAACACATTGGAGCAGAACAACACTGTTTCTTTGCGACCTACATTGTCCACGGCATTAAAGACAGAGTTAGATTCGTTGCGTGTCATGCAACGCGAACTGTACGACAACTACTGCATACACTTCGGTGACAATCACTTCGTTACAGCTAACTACTTTAACGATGCTAACAAGCTGATCAAACAAATACGAGGTGAGGTTAAAGAAGCAAATGAACGACTCTCAGGACTCTGGGAATCGGAACATTCTAAATGGCGTAACACAGTTGAAGGTTTCTTGCTTCCTTTGTTTACCGATGAGATGGAGTACAAACTTGCTAGCGATGCTTACATGCGTGTGTTTCCTACTCGTGAAGAATATCGTAATCCTGTACAGGTTCATGTCGTTGGCCCGTTACCTATATCTTTAGAGGTTGCATCTGAGCCAACAGCAGATGATGTAGGCTCACTGCTCATTTATGAGAATTCAATAAATACAAGAGAAGTAATTGAGGCTGCTCATGCAAGCGCAGCAGATAAAGCTCTGCTGTTAAGTGCGGAATTACTGGATGATTTAGATGTACGAACTGTTACTAAAGTTGGACGCCAACAAACAGGAGGGGACAGAAAGCGAGGCTCGTGGCAGCTTACAGCAGAGAGATTGAAGTTAATCAGTGACTCTGTTGCAGGCTTTGACGGGTTAGCACAACTAGCAGATAAGTTGTTAGCTTCTGGAAACGCGATACAATCTCCTATGAGGCAGATACGCGAAGAGGGTTGCACTAACTTTCAAATAGTTCAACAAGAGATTCGTGCTGAATTGGAATCAATCGTAGCTACGCGAGACTCATCGAAAGGTCTTGAATCGTTGCAGAGATCATTAGCTTTATCTAATACGTACACAACATTATGTGAACGAATTAAAACAGCAGAGAACATTACGTCCCTTGATCTTCTAGCTGTAGACTCTAATCTTGAATTAGAGATCTACGCACAACGCTCTAAGCAACTTAATAAATTAATCAAACAACGTCGAGAACTTATCAGTGTAGCGGGCGACAATTTAGATAATTTAATTTCCGATACAAAAGCAGCATCCATGACACAACAAGAGCCTGACTTTTAATGAAACGAATTGTTTATGCAATTAAATCTAAAGAAGGTTACTTAGCTGACATCGAAAAGTACACAAACGATCCAGAGAAAGCAGTTACTTTTATGTACCTTGATACTGCCATAAAACGATTAACCTCAGTTAAAGACAAACTAAAACATAACTGCTCTGTTGTAGAACTAAGTTTAGACTTTCCAAGAAGGATTGCAACACGCTTATACGTTTAACTCTAACTTTATTCAACACCAAATCAAAATCATGAACGATTCTTTGTTTACGTCTCTTCAAACATTTAGAGCGAATCTTAATGCTGCCACGCTGGAACGTCAACATGTAATTGACGGTCTTTTAGCCACTCTTTTGAGTAAACAAAATGCTTTCCTTCTTGGCGAACCAGGCACAGGCAAGTCAGATCTTGTCCGTAACATATGTGGAGGTATTTCTGGCGCTAATTACTTCGGTTATCTATTGACGCCAACTACAGATCCTTCTGAGATATTTGGTCCTGTTGCGGTTACAAAACTGTTGAAGGACGAGTACACTCGCGATGTTGTAGGGTACCTCCCAAATGCTCACATTGCTTTTACTGACGAACTGTTTAGAGGATCCTCTGCTATCCTTAATTCACTTTTAACTCTACTGAACGAACGGACATATAACAATGGTAAAGAAGTCATTCAAACTCCCATTCAATCTATTGTTGCAGCGACCAATTCCTGGCCTGATGAAGAGTCCCTCCAAGCATTTGCAGACAGATTTCTCTTCAGACCCACAGTGGAGTTTCTTAAAAAATCCACTTCGAAACGGATCCTTGACAGCTGGGCTCTTGGGTTGGAAGAAAGACCAACCGTAACCCAGCACTTAACTTTAGATCAGCTCACCCAACTGCAAGACGAAGCTAAGACAATAAAAGTATCAGAGGATTTTATCGATAAGTATGGCGAAGTGTGGGATATGTTAGCGGGACGAGGAATTGTAATTAGTGATCGCAGAAGAGTTCAAATCCTCAAATTCTTAAGAGCTTGGGCAATTGTTTTAGGTGATGACGAACTTGTACCAGAACACATGCACGATTCCCTCGTGCACATCGTGTATCAAAACATAGAGGACAGAGAGACAATAGTAGAAGTCTTAGAACAAGTTATACCCACGGCGGATAAAGTATTTGCTGATGCTAAGAGAGCTGCGGCAGGAATAATGACGGAGTACAACCTCAATGCAAACAAAATTCACTCACGTGGGATATCAGACTTAAATGATTTCGTTGTCCAACTCAGAAAATATCATAAAGACATGAACACTGTAAAGGAAAAGATCAACGAGATCCTTGATGGTACTAAGTATCGTATGAACTTAAGGTCACGGCAAAGCGGAGTAAAGCTGCAGAAACAACTAGAAAGCTGGTGTGAAACTCTAACTGTTGCCATAAGCGACATAAGCAAGTAACCTGAACCCACCCTCCACCCACAACAATCCAAATGTCCAACGTTAAAGCAGAAGATTTAATCCTCGTTCGAAAACGACTGGCTGACTTTATTGAGATTGCGGAGGAGATAAAGCCTGTCTCTGCTTACGACAAACTTGTGACTTTACTCATAGATTTAGATCGAGTAATTACAAAATCTAAAAAACAATTATGAAACTTAATAGACAGACAGATTTTGTAAGGCTTACGCACAACGAGCCGCTGACACTTGCTTGCTCTGCGTTAGCTGACTTTTTGTGGAACGATTTCATCAGTGACGCAAAGCCCTCTTTAACTTATTTGATTGACCATTACAACATCAAGAGTTTATCTCGTTTTGGTAAAGAACTCTTTGAACGTCTGTATAACGCAGACGAAGTTAAGTGGCTAGTTACAGAAGAGGCTTACGAAACTTACTTTCGTGCCCAACAGAATGGAGAAGACGTAAGGTTCCCGGAAGGGTACAAGCCCGAGAACTCTATATGGTATGCAATTATGTCTGACTTAAGTACCGCCGCCGCATGGCCACAGCTGTTAGGACGTTGTGTGGGTAATCAATTTAACGCTGGAAACAACTCTGTAAACATACTGAACCAGTTAGCTGACTTGTTAGAGCAGTTGATAGAAGAGGATAAAGTTGACGTTCAACTTGTCTTTAACTCAGGTGAGCAGCTAACTAAATTAAGAGAAGCTTTTCAAGAAGCTCGTGCTAATGGCGATACTGCAGAAATGAATACACTGCGAGCACAGGGTCGGGCACTTAACCAAGCACTCAATGAAGCTGTAGAACATCTAAAGAATCAGTTAAGTTCACAAGCAAGCCAAATGATCGATAAGACCAACAAAGAATCAGATAGTTTAGACGATTCTCTTTCAACTCTATATGGAGATGAGCAGGGAACAGGATTTCATACAGCAGACCTACAGACCAAAAAAGATTTAGCTCTTACTTTAAGTAAGAACCCAAAGTTAAAAGCTTTGGCGAAGAAATTAGGTGCTCTTCGTAAAGTCTGGCAGGAACGTAAGAGAGCGAAGATATTAAAGTCAAAATATGAATCGATTAACGGTGCAGTTTTCTCTGACGATATTACACGAGCTTTCCCAATAGAACTTGCACTGGCTGCTAGCGACAAAGGTAAAGCTCTGTTTGCTTTAAAATTCTCACAGAAAACTTTACTAACAAAAGACTACGACACCTCATTAAAGAACATAGGCAAAGGACCAATAGTAATGTATGTCGATGTTTCTGGTTCTATGGGAGGAGAGTCAGAACTCTGGTCTAAAGCGATAGCTTTTGTAATCTCAGAAGAAGCATTAAAGGAAAAGAGAGAAGTACAAATATACTTATTTGACACACGAGTAGAACGAGAAGTCATTCTTAAATCTAATAGAAAGACAAACAAAGATCTTCTAGATTTTGTTGGTACGTGGAGTTTAGGTGGGGGAACTAGTTTTAATTGTGTAGTGACCCACGCGATACAAAAGATTAAAATGGAGGATCGTTCAGACTTTCTTCTTATTACGGACGGTCAATCAGAGGTTCTAGATTCTAATATCAGGACGCTCAACACGGTTAAACAACGTACGGGAACCCTCTGGAGTACAGTCTGTATCGGGACTCACGTCCCATCAATTGTGCACAAGTTTTCAGATGAAGCTTACTCCGTCGACGTTTCTGCACCCGCAGAAGCTGTCGATGTAATTCAAAAATGTATTAGGTGATCTCAATGCCACGTCCATCAAATGATCAAATCCTAGAGCTATGGCGCGACTTGAACGCATCCGCTCGCATAGATGAACCAGCCCCTCCTACGGATCTTGTGATAGTCAGCTTTGCTGATGCGTTACTAGATAAGTGGCAGTATTCGGAAAAGGATACTAATTTGGACAATCTTTTTGACAATTCAAATTGGATATGGGCTGACGAGGAAGAAGGGTTTGAACAAGAAATGACAGTATTTAATTAACGTTTTAAATTCTTTACTACAATTGTTTACTGCGCTATGACCCCTGATTTCTCTGAGTATTTCGCTCTAGATTCAACTCTATATAGTGGTTTAAGATGGCTTAAAAGAAACGGACGTATGTCTCCCGGCGAACCCGCTGGAACAATATATAAAACTAAGAAACATTATGTAGTTCAGCTTCTTGGAAAGAAATATAACTGCAATGATATTATTGATGCGCTTATAAAACAAAAAATAAGACCTCTTAACTAACTAAACAACCCAACGTAAAACAATGCCTGACTCTCACTTCCACGAAACGCTACTCGACCACTGTTGCACAGTCTTTTTGAATGTAAGTCGAGGTCTAAAGCTATCCACTCGCTCTGTATGGCAACAGGAAATGCAGGACCCAATGGCTGCTGTTCTAAGAACGTTGGCTCAAGAACTTGTATCTAACCTATTAAAGCCAGAGGACGACGAGTACAACAAGATTTTGTTTGATATAGAACAATATCTTTTAATGAAAGCAAACGAGCATCTGGACGACGAAAGTTAACTCAGAACAAACCACGAGCCATTTACTTCTAATTAAACACTCGCTTTGGAGCAAAAGCATGAATGCCGCTGAAGAAATAAATAAAATAAAACAAACCTACTATTGGGATTCAAGTTTAGAAAACTTGGCTAATTGGATAGTTTGTGCTCTTTGGACAGAATGGCAAACAAAAGACACCGATAAAGAACCCTACTTAGAAGATTTAACCTTTAAATACAAAGAAGCAATAGTGGAGTACAACTTTACAAAGAAACTATTTAATGTAACGTTATGGTGTGAAACAGAATCTGTTTACAACGTGGTACTACCTTTAGACTCTTATTTGCATTCCGCTTACGGAAATAAAACATTTAAAGAAGTATGCTCAAACATTGTCTTTGACATTCAAGAATTAGAATTCCTGTCGTTCACGGTAGCTGAAGATATTAGTATATGGATCAAGAATATAGTTAATGTTTACGAAGAAGTTTGTGCTATTTAAAATCAAACGTAAGCGGGTAGACTCGGACGCATAGGAAGCTGTTCCTGCATACGGGGGATTAGCCTTTTCTCTCCGGGTAAAACAGGTTGAGTGTATCCGCTGTTTCCTCTAGGTAAGGCACCTTTCTTAAATATGTCTTCTCCCACGCCAGCAAGTAACTCGGGGTTCTCCATCAAATAGCGACTCAGAAACTCTTCAGATGGTGATACGCTTCCTTCAGTTAGCATTGCAGATAGACCTCTTCAAGAAGCTTAGCACTGATACGTTACCTATTCTTAAAACCATTAAAATTAAATTTTTATAAAACCACTTGACATGTTTGGTATGTCCAGTACATTGGGCATGTCAACAGACTTTATTATGGACATCAAATTCAAATACCAGGGTTGCACTCTGGAAAATCTCGAAGCTATCGCCTTAATGAAGGCAGCTAAAGCACCTCAACCGTTTGAAGTGGATTTAGGTAAGCTTATTGACATTAAAGTGATTGACAGCCAAAAGCTGTTCAAACTTAGTGTCGAACAGCAGAACCCTGCGTTAGCCAATCTAGCTTTCAAGCTTGCTACCACGGAGAAAAAGGAGTTTAAAGTTGTTGTGAAAGCACCAACTTCAGCCAAGGTATCGAAAAAACAGGAGCCTGTAACAAAGACACAAGCTGTTGACATTGTAGATTACCTTAATCGGAAGTCTTGTTACCGCAATGCAGGAGCTACTTTACTGCTGCATTTCTGTACAACAACTGAGTCCCGTGCAATACGCGACATTGCAGTAGAGTTTGCGAACAAATGTCTTTCTGAATACAAGATTGATCCCAGATCAGTTATATTCCGTGGCTTCACTAAAACTAAGGCCGGTCTCCTTGAGCCGATTGAAACGCATTCTGCTGTCGTACGCCGTGATTCTTTCCACGTCTGCCCTTTATACATCGCTTTACGTGCGGGTCTTACTTACTGTGATAATAACGGGTTGCTGTCTATTCGTCAGCAGTATTCCAACGGTTCCCATAGCGAAAACGCAAGTGCTAAAGCCGAGTTAATGCGTCGGATGTTCTACACCTTCAAACTTACTAGCAAAGGAAACGAAGTGAAAGAGACTTGGGGTGACATGGAGGCTTACTTAGTTAAATTCTTTAACTCCCGTCACGCTTAACTTTGTATGGAAACTTACAAGAGCCGCAAGGATCAATCTGAAAAAGAAAGGTGTATAAATGATTTCTCAGATACAATATGCACCTATATTGACACAGTAGGATCAGAAGAATTAATATCTTGTTTTTGGTCTAGTATCAATGACTTAATTAAGTACCACGACGGAGAGTGTCAAAAATACTTGGACCTAGTTAAATTTAACTGGTCGTTTGCATCTTCACTTGCAGACGAAAAGGAAGATGAAACAGAACAGCAAGTGGCGCAAGTCAATATAGAATAAATTTTAGATCGGTAGCGTCCTCGCGCTTTGCGCTGCGGGGGCGCTTTTTTATTTACTACTAAAATTCTAATGCACATTAATTACATAACGTCTCGTCCAGAGTACACTCAAGCAATTAAACTTCTTTCTGATTACAAAAAACTTTGCCTTGACTTTGAAACAACAGGACTCCAAGCTAGGTTGGCTAAGCCGCGCCTACTCCAACTTTGTGACAGCTGCCCAACTATTACGGATCGTACAGTATATGTTTTTGACTTATTTAAGATTCAAGCTGACACGGAATTAAAGGATCTGATTGAATCCCGTGAAATGCTTATAGGTCAGAACTTAAACTTCGATCTACAGTTCCTTTACTACCTAGGTATAGACTTTAAGAATAAAATATTCGACACCTATATAGCTGAGCGGATACTTCGAGCTGGTTTTAAGGAGAAGCGGGTAAGCCCACAAGCGCAAAAAGTTTACTTTGCAGACATCTCTTGCGGACTAAAAGCAATTGCTGAGCGTCGGTTAGGTATTGAACTAGACAAAGAACAACGCAGAACAGACTGGTCTCAAGACGACTTGACATTAGAACAAATAGAGTACGCAGCCAAAGACGTAGACATACTGCCGAGTATCGCAGCGGATCAATTAGCTGAAATGCAAGAAGAGAATTTAACTCCTATCTTCAGCGTGGAATCAAAGTGTGTCCGACCTGTAGCTCTTATGTGCTACAACGGATTTGGCATCGACATTACTAAATTAGTTTCCTTACGCAAGAAAGTAGAAGACGAGTTAATCGCGAAAACAGAACAGTTTATTTCGGAGCTCGACTCTAGACTACCAGAACAATTAAAGCTCCCAAAAACCGTTGAAGGTCTTGTTGCTATTGGAAAAAAACCAAAAAAAGAGTTTAACCCTGGCTCAACAGCTCAAGTTGTCTCGGCCTTTAATGCTTGCAATATACAGTTGCCTGCTGACGCCACGTCGGGCAAGGCGACGCTTAATCAAATAGCTTTAGCCGAGTTTGATAGTGATGATTCGACACTCATCCTTTATCGCGAACGAACAAAGATTGAGACAAGATTAGAGCACGTAAATAAGTTACTAACTAATGTGCATCCGATAACGCATCGAATTCATTCAGGATATAACCAAGTAGGAGCAAACTCAGGTAGGTTCACCAGCAGTGGACCTCCTAAAGCAAGTAAAAAAGAGGGTAAATCGGTTTATGCTGTAAATATCCAGCAGATCCCACGGTCGAAGGATTTCAGGGAATGCTTTGTAGCTGCTGCAGGGTATAAGCTAGTCATTTGTGATTGGGCTCAGATTGAACTGAGGTTAGGTGCAGAACTAATAAATATTCCTCAGATGAAAGAAGCCTTTGTCAAAAACTTAGATCTACACGTGTTAACAGCGAGTCTTATTTACAAGATCGACATCTCTGAAGTTACCAAAGCTCAACGACAAGAAGGTAAGACACTGAACTTTGCTCTTCAGTACGGTATGGGCTACCGCAAATATAAAACTTATGCCGCTCAAAGCGGAAAGATGATTAGTTTATCCGAAGCTAAAATCGCTCACGCTGCTTTTCACATTGCATATCCACGCTTACGTGCGTGGCATCAAGAACGAGCAGCTCTTGTTCAAGACGGCTGGGCATACGTAAGAACTGCTTGTGGTAGAAGGAGATTACTTAGTTACGATGACGCAACGATGATGTGCAGTGCAAACACCTTAATTCAAGGTAGTGGAGCTGACATTTTAAAATTGGCTATTGCCGAGCTAAATCAGCACTTGAACGATGATGTTCGTTTAATAACAGCAGTCCACGACGAGCTTGTACTAGAAGTAAAAGAGGATTTAGCTAAGAAGTATAAAGAAATTCTTGAATCGATCATGATTGAGGCAGCTAATTTTGTTCTAGACTCAGTTCCGTCCTCTGCTGACGCTTCAGTAGGAGACTCATGGGCGTCGAAGTAAAAAACATGACTAAACTTCTTGAGCAACCTATTCTTTTTTCCGAGGCCGATATGGCTTCCAGCTCTACACTAGATTTTTATGAGCTATGGGTTATACAAAACCCAGAGGGACTTTACGTCTGCTCTTTTTTAAGGAATAAAAAAATCGTTGACTATTGTTTGGACAAAAACGATGCCGAATCTTACAGAACATACGAAGAAGCATCTTTAAACGCTAAGACTTTAGACATGACTGTGCAAAAAGGACATAGAATCCGACGATTTATCACCAAGAAATTACGAGACGAATTTTGCTAAGATAAAGCAGAATCAAGTAAACTCATGCGTTTCGCAGGCAATATACTTAACGAAGGGAAGCAAAAGTCAGAGGACGACTCTATGCTATCTCGTTATTTTCCTGATTTAAAAAATATATACCGTCCAAAATTTAAAGCTAAGGTCAATTCACCTGCTTCACAACCGAAAGAATCCACGGGTTCATCCTTGTATTCATAAACTCTGTACTAACCATGCCTTACTCTCTCGCCGATAAACCTCTCGCAAAAGATAAATCTTTTTCTGCAGGAGACACGTTATTTCCGTCTAATTTTCTAGATCTATCTACTGCAGAAGAGCGCTCCTCACTAGGTATTACGGAGGAAAGTGATTCACCAAATACATCTCCCTCTGAAACTAGATTAGCCGGGGGCAACTTTGAAACATCAGTGCCTACGGTAACAGAGTCCCCCACGGGAGGGTCGAATCCACCTCTTGACAACGAATTTCCAGACTTAGGTGATGCAACAAAATCATATATTGAAGCCTTAGGCCAAGATTTCTTTAAAGAAAATATAGCGCCTCGGTTGGCTGGTAGTCGTTTTGGGGCTGACAGAGAAGGAGTAACTTATAGAAAACCATCAAACCTTAAAGGAGGTGTTTTAAGTTATAACAGACAAGATAAAATAGAACCCCCCACCCCACTACCACAAGCTCCCGAATCTCAAGCTCCCGCACCGCAAGCTCCCAGCGGACCTGCACTATTTACCCCACCTCCAGGTGCACCTCCAAAAATAGAATATCCAACAGACACAAGACCTGTTATCTCCGCTCCACCTGAAGATAATTATCGTGATACTTCTACGCTTCCTTCTTTAGTTCCTACTCCTACTCCAACTCCTACTCCAACTCCTACTCCAACTCCTACTCCAACCTCCACTCCAACCCCTACTCCAACCCCGACGAATGCGGCGTTACCTGATTTAGGTAAAACACCGCAGACTTTAGCTATGACACGCTTTCGTAAACCTGGTGATGCCTCTCATTTCTACACATCAAATGTAGATGAAGGAAATAACGCAGGATACACTAAAGAAGGAACTTCCTTTAATCTATTTGCTGATCTAAACGAAGCGGAAGGAGCAACAGACGTATATCGTTTGTTAAATCCAACAACTGGAATACATTTCTTAACAGCTAATAAACAAGAGGCAGACAGTGCTGCAAATGCTGGATACAGCATGGAAGGTGTTATTGGAGAAGCATACACTACAGAGCGCCCAGGAACTTCCGCTGTAGAACGTTACTACAACGCAGCCACGGGAAATCGTCTGTACACAAGCAGTGCTGAAGAACAAGGAACTTTACCAGGTTTAGGTTACTCAAAAGAAGGAACTGCTTTCTATACTCCAAATCAGACATCACAAAACTATTTAAGAAATCAACAAACTCCTCCAAGCACAGACCTCTCTGAAATTAGATCTGGTGGAGGCAACTTTCAAGAGAACGACTCGCTACGTAGTAAGGAGGAAAGTCAGTCACCAAGTTTTGCGCCCACGCAAGCATCACCAGCTCAAGTATACGAACAATTTGTCTCTCAACAAACACCGACTTACGCATCGGATGCCTCGATAAAAGAAAACGCATTAGCAGAAGGTCAGAGGATTATGGCTCTTTATGGCCCAAAGCGATAAAAAACAGCTCTACATTTGTATCTAACTACCTTTCATGAACCTAGAGAGAAATTATAGAGTTAAAATATCTCAGGAAGATAAGTTAATAGACCTTGATATCGAGGCTAATAACAGTAACCATGCTGTAGCGCAAGCTGAAGATATTTGTCGTGCCTTGAATGCAACTTCTTTTACACTACACTATGGTTCTTACAAACAAACATTACTTTCTACTTTATTTAAAAAATTAACTTTTAACTTATTTGACTATAAAGTGTGCACTCCTTGGGAGGGTCCTTTTAGTAATAATGTGCCCTGTCTATATGCGTTTAAACAACGTTACTACGTAAGAAATTTAATTTTAAAATACTTAGATATACCACGGGAGGGAGTTCTCGCTCGTCCAAGCTGCAATTGCAAATCCTGCATAAACCCTTATCACTTCTCTTACAGAACCGGAAAAAACTCGAAATTAACTGGCGGAGATACCAATATGCTACTAGCATTTATGAGCCAAGGTTCTGGTGTAAGCCAAGCAGCCAAGGCACTAAAGGTACACCGTTCAACCATTTATCGGAAACTAAAGAATGAACATTTTTCTGTTGGGTCTGAAAATTACAGACCTCGCTCAAATTGACGAACAAACAATCAACGTCTTAGCCGAAGCTCTTCCGTCAAACGACAGACGAGTCAACACAAAAGTTCAACTGCTACAAAACAAGGACCATTATGTTGGTAAACTTTTACAACAGTTACAAAAAAATGAGTCTGTTTTAGCGATTGGTCCCACAAGATCAACCGTCGACGGGGTGCTGCAGATGCAACCGATGCTCGTTGTGTCCAAAGACAACTTTGATGACCTGCTTGCAATAAATCTATTCATCGCCGCCGGAGGTCTTGGACCTAAAGCAGACGAGGTAGAACTTTCTGATACGACAGTAACCAATCGGTCTTTGGCGTGGCAAGCAGAAAACTCTGAAACTTGTTGGTTCAAGCTCACAGCGTGGGCGGAATTGTCTAAACAATTATCTGACTTAGCTCCTGGAACACCAACGATTGCTGTTGGTAAGGTATCCACGAGCGAAAAAGATGATAAAAGCTATCTAAACTACACACTGGATAAGATTCTTTACTTACCCAAATCCTCCAAGCCCGCACCTAAAAAAGCAGCTGATCCTGAAAAAGGTAAAGTTGCAGCGGCGGCTATTGGATCAATCGACTTCTCCCTGTAATTCTGGTATCTAATCATGGTATTTATTGCTAGCCAATTTTCCGAAGAAGAAATTCTTGCCAACGTTCCTCCTCACACACTACGAATTGACCTCCAAGCTCGACGGTGGAAGTCAGATGTAGATTCTGACTCAGCTATCATCGATGCAAACGACAACGGGATTCCAATTGAGTTCATCCTTTTAGGGTTTACTCCTTTCTACGGAAATATTGGAATGCGAAACCAAGAAGAATTTATTCGTATCGCGTACATAGGTGTTACTCCAAAACATCGCTTGTTACCTCCGCGTTGCGTAACCACTTCTATGATTTCCGGTAAATCAAGCCAAAAGAATTTTATAGCTTATTTTCAAACTCTTTACAATAACAGAATTAACTGTGCTTCAATAGTTACTTCAAGTAAATTTGTCACTCGTTCCTTTAACGAACGAGATCCAGTAACTGGAGCTGACGGGGCGAAAATAAACTTTAACGCTTTAGAGTTTAAAGATCGCCCTGCACAGAACGAAGAAGAAGAAAAACTAATAAAAGATATTATTGATTGGTTAGGATCCACGGGTTCTGATTCAACTGTGCATTGCTTAAAGTCACATATCCCAGGCTCCGACTTAATTGAATTACCTTTAGGCTCTGATCATATTTCAATTAAAGCGCAGTTTGCGGCTGCTCGACCAGAAGTAGAAGGTTCTCCTAGACCACGCATGTTTTCCCCAGCCGCTGCTCCTGCATCGGAAGACGCGATTGTTATAAAGGCTGAACCTCCGCAGCCAAAACGTAAAAAAGCAGTAGAACTTACGGAGGAGCAAGCGAAAGCACTAGGCGTCGATTTCTAGACTATAGTTTTTGTTGGAGCAAACCTAGCGTCGGCATTCCCGGCGCTTTTTTATTACAAATCAGATGTTTTGTCCAAACCCAAAATGTACCTGCATAAGCACACAAGTACTTCACGTCCGTCAGAAAAGTAATGGAAAAACTAGAAGACGTTTGTGTCCGATGTGTAATCTTAGATTTTCCACGGAAGAAATATTACTAGTTCCACATGGGAAAAAACTTATTAATCCCTATACCTTAAAAGCTGCTTCCTCGAGAGGATCGGATCATCCAATGGCCGTGTTGACAGAAGAAAACGTGGTATCTATGCGCAGAGAGGCCAAAGAGGGTAAGACTCGGAGAGAGTTACAGATTAAATATGGTATGAGTAAATCTCAGATAAATAGAATCATTCGTCATCAGTCGTGGGCTCATGTTTAGTCTCCTCCGTAATCGAACGTCGATCTATTTCACGTGGTACTAAAAGATCAGTCAACGGGGGAAGAGTAATCCCGTTTTTAACACACCAACAAACTAGGCCAGAAAACAATCGCTTATTTAAAAGCTGATGTTTATGCACTTCTTCAAAAATCTCTAAAAGTCGCTCTTTGTCAAGCTTTTTAGCTTGCATAAGAACACGTTGATGCAGAAAACTCTGTTCTGTATCAAGCCAACTTAGATTCAGCATGGCTTAAATCTGAATTGCATTAACTCTAACAACACCTCTCTAGACAGACAACCCTTATGTCAGTACACTATGACTTCCGACGAGATCCTCATGGATGACTTTTATGTGGTTCCAGACGGTGTAACGCACACACTGCTCAAGCACACGTACGTGTCGGGCAACATATTAGTGCCGCACGATCCTAACAAAACGTTAAGTGTTCAACTTCAAAAACACAGGTGCACGGTCACGACAAACGAAGACCCCTCAAACTTAGTGGACCCAATTTGGTGGGTCTCTATGCGTGAGAGGAACTACGATTGGATCGTGTGCTCGACAATGGGTTTAAAAGAATACAGTGAATACATATTGGAGTATGGTATGTCGATCGCAGTAAATGGCGTCGCGTTTTTAGATAGGTTATCTTTCCTAGAACCCGTAGCGAAGAGACGAAATTTTCTACTAAAGAACAAGCTTTCTAATATGGTCGTTTTATCGCCACGGCCAAAATTTAGATCGATAGGTTCATCTAAGGACTCGGTTACTGCTTGCTGGTTTGTCTTTCAGAAGCCAGATAAGTGGATGGATGGCACGATGGTGAGTTACGCAGTAAATTGGGAAAACATCGGGGCACTCCCAGAGTTACCAGCATGACATCACGTAGTGAGAAATTTGAGCTATTTCAGAAATCTGTTCTGGACCATTTGACAAAAGTAAACAATAAGCTGGATAGACTCTGCGCCATCTCGGTCTCGAATCAACTTTTGCAAGAATGCGTAGGACCTGACGGCTCCATAAGAACGGCAGAAGAGTGTGCCGATATAGTTGTAGAGAGTTTTATGGCCGGTATTTGTCTCACGGACGAACTAGACAACAGAACACGTGAATTCGATTATCAAAAGTCAGAGTTCTTTATAGATGAAGAGGTAGAAGACGAGGAAGATGAGGATGAAGAAGAAGACGACGAAGGCACAAATAACTCCAATGCTCCTCGTCGCCCAGTTAACGCTTTTTAATCAAAGTAAGCTAGAGTTTGGTTAATTCGACACAAAATTGTGTCCCAAACTCGATTAACTTTAAACGGCTTAAGACACTACAACTGCGCTGGGGTTTCTAGACCTCTCCCTTCTGTAACAAGCGTTTTATCTGCTACACAAACAGAAGATACGCAGAAAAAATTAGCTCATTGGAACGTTTTAAATCCAGGAGTCGCAGACGCAGCAGCAGCGCGAGGCTCTTGGGTCCACGGTGCGGTTGAAAACTATATCAGAGGTTTGGTTGTAAAACCTCCAAAAGATCTCCTCCCATTTTGGGATGATCTACCGGAGAAACTCGATGAGCTTTTATTAGACAGCAAAGTGCTGTGGTCGGAAAAACCCTACAATCAACCTCAATGGTCAAAATTTGTAGGGGACGACGGCATAGGCAGGATTCACTTTTATGATAAAGAGACAGATCACGGATACGCAGGGTGCCCAGACATAATCTATAAGGACCAAAACGGCGAATGCATATTAGCTGACTTTAAGACATCCGCAGGTCCTTACAGTTATAGATTTCCTAAACCAAAGAGCGATATAGATGAAAAAACTCGTAAAGCTTTAGTAAGCGGTGTTTTTAAACTTAAGAAAACAAAGTTACAATTGGCTGCGTATACGATCGCGGCTGAACATTGTTTAGGAATAAAAATAGATAAGACTCGTATAATTGTTTCCACGCCAGTGCCAGAGTACTCGGTTCAGATCTTTACTTTCGGAGCGGGCGAGTTAGAGATAGATAAGAAACAGTGGCTTGAGGTTTTAAAGAAATATTACGAACAAGTTTAAGCTCAATTTCCAAGTTACCCGTGGCCTAAGGCAAGACCACGTGTCAAAATAGTAAGACGAGGTTATGCCATGCGATTTGTTTGCTCCCTGAACTCAGAGGTTAAGAAATATTTAAACCCAAAGACAGGCAAGTTAAGTCAAGGTGGGAATTTTAAAGCATTCAACGAAAATTGGGTGGCTGTTAATGAAGATATAAATTTTATATCTGAGCAAGTAAAGGACAGTTTGGGTCTCTGCGCTTGGCATCTGGTAGATGGGAAACGTGTAAAAGAGAAGACAGGCTGTATCCAAGCCGGTTTAATAATCGTAGACATCGATAACCAACTCGACGGTAAAACAGAAGAGGGCGATAAGATACAAAAACAAGAACTAACTGTTGCTGAAGCTCTAGAACTAGATATTTGTAAAAAGTATCTGTCTTCCGCTTATTACTCTCCGAGCTCCGCAGACGGGTGGCCTCGATTCAGATTAGTTTTTGGTTTAGAAAAAACCATAATTGATCCAGACTTTTTTCAATGGTTTACCCGTCAAATTTCACAACAGATACCAGGCTCAGATCGTAGGGCCACGCTGACCGTCAATCTTTTTTATGGCTCCAAAGAAGGAGAAGATCTTATCTGCGTAACCGATAAGTACATCCCCGCATTAAAAATAGACGAAGCTTACATCGCTTACGCTCGGATACCAAAAGAAAAACAAGATGAATCCGATCCGGATGAGGCTTTAAAACTAGATTATGCCGACACTGGAGTGTATATCAGTAAGTTAGTCAGCAATGCGGTAAGAGAAATACTCGAAGGCACCCAGGTAGAAGACCGCTCTTTCGCAATGGCGATGGCTTTGAAAGAGATAATCGGTTGGTGTAACTGGCTTAAGGAAGCTAAAATTCCAACAAGAGAAACACCACTTGACATAGCACACCGTGCGTTCTATGCTCTGTATGACTACGCCCCAGAGCTAGACGGCAAATTTAATCGAATCCTGACCAGTATCTCCGATTCTTCTTCACTGAAACCAGCAATTTCAATAGCTGCTGAGAACGGGGATTTAGCTCCTTGGAAAAAGATTAAGTCTCACCACCTTGATCTCTTTGAACAATTCTGCCCAGACCAAGTTAAAAATGATATCAAAAGCAAACGAGCTAAACCAGTAAATTCGATTCTAGCTTTTGATATATTTTCAGACGACAAGCCTCAAGAAACACTTACTTCCCCTCCTCCCATTTCTATGGTTACCACGCCAGAAACACCAGCCCAATTAATTAATCTTCAACAGAACAATCGCCAGTTCTCGGAGAATGATATTGCAGACGTAATAGTAAACAACTATGGCGATCGTTTCTTATTTGACTCTACATTAGATGAGTTCTTTACTTATGACGAAGACCAAGGCATTTGGTATTTACAAGATGATCAGCACATAAAGCGTCGGATTGTAAAAACGTTAGACACCTTTGTTACTGCCGGTGTGCTTCCAAAGTACAACGCAGCTACCGTCTCGTCTGTATATCAGATACTTAAAGCCAAGATGCTACGCTCCATCGATGGAGGTAGAACTGTAATTTGGAGCAAGGGCAGACGATTTATTCCTTTTAAAAATGGAATACTCGATCCTGAAACGCAACAGTTTAACTCAGGCAATCACAAGGACTTATTTTTACGGACAAAACTAGATTACGATTACGATAATACAGCTACTTGTCCTAAATTCTTAGCTTGGTTAGACACTGCGGTAGGAACAGAAAAAGTAGTCATTATTCAAGCATTTCTTAGAGCGCTTGTAACAGGGTACGTAACAGGAGAAAAGTTTTTACACTTGATCGGTCCGGGCGGAACAGGTAAGTCCACGCTGCAACAGATCCTTATTGCGCTTGCTGGATTTGGTGGCACGCATACAAGTGACTTAGAAACAATAGAGACGAACCGCTTTGAAACGCACAACCTTATAGGTAAGCGTTTACTTCTGTTAACAGACGAAGCGTCGTTCTCTAAACGTTTAGACACCTTGAAGAAACTTACCTCTTCTTCCGACACACTACGTGCTGAACGTAAGTATGGGACGCAAACGATAAACTTTAAACCTGAACTCTTAGTTTGTATCGCGTCGAACGAACACATTTCTTCTTCAGACATAAGCAGTGGCTTGGAGCGAAGGCGACTCACAATCGTGATGGACAAAGTTGTTCCTCCCTCACAGCGAAAGAATTTGATAAACGTATTTGAGGATCGAATTGAAGGCGAACTTGCTCCGGAACTCTCGGGAATTGTTAGCTGGGCTTTATCAATGTCGAAAGTTCAAATGCGTGACGTCTTAAGCAATCCCGTAAAGCATTGTCCCACGCTGAACACAACTGATATTGAAGCCCTGGTCTTTAACAACCCGATCTGTGCTTGGTTGTCAGACTGCTGCTTGTACTCTCCTAGCACTAACACAACAATTGGCGGGGGTGCCTTTAGACCTTCAACAGATGAAAGCGAAAGAGGTCTGTATGTTAAGAACGCATACAATGAACTGTATGCTAGCTATGTTAACTTTTGTAAGTCGAACGGATACAAGCACGCAGCAAAACAGCGATTTGTAG
>OFOO01000005.1_pt1 | contig 23801 bp, 26 predicted proteins | sample 1542381 | NCBI WGS metagenome assembly OFOO01 (sample SAMN04958509, study PRJEB24370) | sediment metagenome | isolation source: lake sediment | place: USA: Lake Hill lake, St. Paul Island, Alaska | collected 2013
GGCACCAGCCCTGACTCTTCACAAGCCCACGACTTTAGTCGTGGGTAGTTGACAAAATAACCTAACCCATGTGCTCGACACGATTATACCGATAAACCGGCTTCTTTCCTGTCGGAATGATGATATAATGGTCAAGCCGGTTCTTCCCATCAGTATCATGCCATCTCCGATCAAGCTCCTCATACCTCAGATACGTGTCATAAACTGATGACGGGTCACTAAACAATATATGCTTATCCGTGTATCCCACAGCCACGACGTAATGACCGTCTTTCCAACCATCTTCCCAGCCCTTTGAATAGGCCTCAGGCCACGCCTGCAGGTTCAAGATGGCCGGCACCCCGTCATTGATCAGCCCCTTCACCTCATCGATTGTAGCCCCTTCCTTGACCTCCACATCAAAGCCCTTTTTCTTGAGATAGCCTTCCATCTCCCCGACCGTGGTACCGCCCGGCCCTGTCCCCATGGACTTTGCAAGATCCCGCTCCCTGGCATCTATCCCATAGTATTCCAGTATTAACTGAACAGCCAAAGGCCCACAGGTACTGGTTGTTGACTGCCTGAGACTTGGAAGGTCTATCATGTGACATTTATGACTCTCAAAACCCTTCTCTTCAGAGTGAGATAGCTTCCCATCCCTATCCTTGTCTATGAGAAGGAACCGGTCGACAGGGCGTACCGTGTCCTTTTTTAAGGACTTGGACACCATGGCCAAGGCATGGGATAGGCATCTGCGCATAAGTGGATTACAAGAGTAATTAGAAGATAATTACAACTGAAAAAAGAAGAAGGAAGAAAGTCCTTTAAAAAGAACTCTCCTCCCTCTCTGGAAGGGCTACGGACAATCTTATTTAATAAAGCGGGCGGTTCGGAATGACCACGTGTGGAGACACCTGACTGGCCGATGTAGCCGAATATGTGTCCAAAGACAGACCGCACACGATCGTTAGAGTATTATTCGTTGCCAAAGTCGCATTGGAAATAATAGTTCCATTTGAGTCATAACTCGGCACTCCGACTAACCTCATGCTAATTGCTAAATACCGATAAGCTGTAATTTCAAGTGGCGCCGCATAGGCAGCGCTCGGGAACTGAAAAGATCCCACAATATCCTTGATATTCAAGGTATCTTTTCCAATGTACCTAGACACGGAATCAAGATCCTTCCACAAAGTGTTATTCGTGGACACCTGAAGGTCAATCCGGAGCTCGGCTGGAGAAGAAAAATTGATAGCCGCTGCATAATATTTATAAACTGAATTGATGGTCCCGATAGTCGCCGGAGAACCACGGTCCATAGTAAAAACTTGTGTCCCACCTGCCATGCCAAAAGCGACTGCAGTCCCTGTAGATGCACCTGACATATACAATGGACCAACAGCTGTCTGAGTAAGTGTAAGGGCCATGAGATTCCTCCTCAATTTTGATTAAAGGTTCTTGTTTCAGAAAAACCCACTATTAGAAGATTATTAATAAACCTCTTACGAGCGTAAACCACGCCCCTTGTGCATAAGATTACTCTTGTGCCCTCTAATCAACTCTTACGTTGAGCCTCACGACTCAAGCCACCGGTTTTAACCAGTGGTAATTGACCCTCTTCCCAAGACTTCGAATATTCATGGTCTTTAAAGGCATGAGCAATACCCAGTTGCTGCTTCAACCGGAGATACTCCTCAGCCTCCATACCCAGATTTTCCTGAATTTCACTATCCTGTAGACCCAAGTCCTCAAGCTTCATGACAAGGTCACTCATGAGCTCGACTTGATGAAAGCCCTTGATACGGTTCATTAAAACTGTGAGCTGCACCGCATCATGATAAGGTATCTGCATATCCAGAATTGCCACCTCCTCAGCCCCCAGCAGCCTCAAAGCCTCATAACGGTGATAGCCATCTATGATTCGGTACTTTTTCAAGTCCTCGTCCCAAGTAACCAAAATGGGGAACAAAAATCCATATTTCGCTATGCATTGTCTGAGGAGACCCATCATTTCTCCGTCAGAGCCGCCAGAAAATCTGTTAGGATTATAGTCGTTGGGCTGGAGCATGTCGAATGGGACAGTCTTCACCTCCAAAACCTTGTTCTTAACAGCCACCTTCTCCTGATCTCTTATAGTATACTTAACCATTTTCTCCTCTCCCTTTCAATCTTTTCATTCTTCTTGGTGTCAAAAGGTCTGCTATTTTCATAGTCATTTATCAACAACTGCCCTGTCTGGGCCTGGTACGTCCGCTCATTCTCATCTTGTCTCTCAAATCGAACCCGGAACATCTCCCGCTGACCTTCATCCGGTATGTTGGCCAAAAGAAAATCCCGAAAATCCTTCCAGCATTTATAATGCGACGGCAACCTCTTGTTACTGAACATCTGCCTCTCACTGGCATACCGAGATGCCGTGGCAATACCCCCAATCCGCCTGCACAATTTGTCAAAAGTCTCAGGCTCATAGCGGGGCAGATCAACGAGACATTTATACGATTTCTCATGAATAAGATTTGATACCCGCATCTTCGAATAAAGACTGTAATTGTTCATATACATCAAATCATATATCTTATTGTACGGGATATTGAACTCATAAAGAAACTTCCAAACATCATAAATCGTCCAGTCGAAAATCGGATAGAACTTATTGACTCCATCGCTCACGGTGCTCCACTTCAGTCCATGCCACCCCGGGAACTTGGTCACAGCCCTATACCGGGTAATCCCCTCCTCAGCCCGGAGTCCTACTATATAAGCTGCATCCTTGTTCTTCCTCTCATACCACTTGAAAAACTCGTAGAACCGCTTGGGGTACTCCTCCTTTATCTCGTGTATCGCCATAGGGTCCTTTTCACGAATCCACTTCTCACCAGGACCCCAAGCATACAAGAAATAATCCGTATATGACGTAGCATTGGTCAGATATATCGGAACCTGATACCACTGCGGAATGACATTAGGATGCTTCATCATAATCTTCATCAGATCGATCGAAGACTGATACTCGGCCTCCTGATCCTGAAAAAATGCGTATATTTTACGGTCACGCTTCACAGCCTCCTGAAGAAATAAGTGAAAAAGACACGTAGAGTCCTTACCGGCACTGATGGATACACTAATGTCCTTGAAATTGTCAAAGATCATTGAAACCCGATCACGGGCTGCCTCTAAAACATTCTTATCAAGATACTTTTTCAAAATTCACCACAAAAAAGATTATAAATACCCAACCGTCTACGATTTTCTTCTACCACAAACTGATAAATACCTATGTCCGGAACCTTAAAAGACTCATTGGTCAAATAACTGTCAAACTCAACGGCCAAGCCAAAATGCTTGTTCGAAGCCTTCAACAAGCTTATGAGCAAAGATTTTGGAGCCCGAAATCTTTCAAACTCAAATTTCTTGGCCTCCTCATACCACTCAACATCAGACTTACTCGGCGGGTAAAACTCAAAACCAGTGGACAACCCCGGCAGGTCAGACCATGTATCCACTATGTAATCCTTCAAATTGTGGGGGGAGAATTTACATTCCTCAAGATCCCGCTCAAACCACCTGAGCCACTCCCCCTCTATAGGATAACTGTAATTTGCCCCGAATCTACTGAAGGAATTGACAATCTGATAATGAAAATACAACCTCCACGGCTCCCCTATGAACGGGGCCGTGTCTATAACGATCTTGGGGACTTGGGGGGTCATGACAGCCAGATAGGCATGTATGAAGTCACACCGGTTGGATGGAGTTATCATCCGGTTAACGCCTATCAGGACTATCCGGGCAGGATTCAGGTCACCGTGGACAATCTTATATCTCTCCCACTCTATGACCTGCTTCGCCTTGACATCAGGCTTATCATACATGGCATGGTACGTGACCACGGTATCCTCGCCAAAGTCCCTACCAAATCGGGTCTCTAAGAGCTTATTTATGTCTTTAGTGAAAAATATCTTTTCCAAGGTTTTTTAAAAAGTCCCCTCGTCATAAATCATCCAATAAATGGTTTTCGTGGTCTTCCATATCCGCGCCCCCTGCTTGAGATGAACGCCTTTGGAATCCTCCAGGCAATTCAGCAGTATCCTTTCCACGCCCTGTTCCTTGGCATATTTCAGGCAATGCCTGTTCAACTCGGCAAAATAACCCTTTTTCCTGTGCTCTGGTATGGTATAATTACTTTTAATGGATCCGGTCCTGTTCTTATTTATGACTAGGCAGGTCAGGCACACAAGGTCGTCATCAATAAAGCCACCAAAATAATTGGCATTGTCCTTTTCAGGGAATATGAGACGGATCTTCTCGCCCTCAGAAATGATGGCGTCAGGGATGTCCTTGAACTTAAGGGGCTTGATGACCATATTTTTCTTCTTATTCTAATTTTTTCAAAAAATCAGGCCACTTGTCGGGGAATAGAACCACTTCCAACAACTCCACCTTTAAATTGCTGTAACGACCCCCAGTATTAAATGCCCGCTTCAGTTTAATCATATACTTACCACCAGCAAGACGGCCATAGTCGTAAAAAGATAAGACTTTGTCCTGTTTCTGACAAATTTTAAGAAAATGTTCGACCGAATCTCGTATTGTTGAAAATACTTTATACTTTGGAATAACCACTTTTTTATGCACAGGAATTCCAAACTTCTTCATCCAATATCCCATGCCTTCAGCTGACAGGTCATACTTAAGGCCCATCTCTCCAAGTGTCAGGCCTTGATTAACATGCAGGTCTACCAAATCTTCCTTAGTGAACGGGGGCACATAATCATAATTTATGACTCGACCATACCGTTTCATAAGGGTATTCACACGTTTTTTAATTGCTTGTTCAGAACTTCCAAAATTTTCGTTTCCATACTGTTCCAAACAAGTCTGGGCTGCTTTTTTACGATTCGTATAATGAGGCTCTCCATATTTTTCAAGCATAGCCTGCTTGGCTTTTTCCTGCACATTGGGGTCTCTTAAAGAATGTCCCCCCTCAAAAACTTCATTTGCCAATCTTTTCGCTTCTTCATTCCTATAATTGGGGTCTCCGTAAACTTTCTCACAGGTTTCACGCCTTTTTTGATTTACAGAAGAATCTACAACTAATTGTCCTTCATAAATAGCTTTATAAGCATCACAGGACGTGTCGTGAATGAACCGTAAATGCCGTGACAAATCCTGCCCTTCAAAACCACAAATAGCGCACTTTACCACAATACCCTCTCAATCAAAAAGGAATATTCAAAATTTTTCCCTTATCCACCCACGAATCATACCATGAAAGATTCTTATACGCTCCACCACACAATGACGCTTCTGCTCCAAATTTATAGGAAAAATAAGGCCAAATATGGTCCTTTATTTTATCAAAGATTTTTTCTGCTGTGCTCGGGTCAGTAGTCGTAATTTCGTAACTGATCTTCTCTTCTCGGGCTCTCATATTAATACCCAGATTATCATTCAAAGCCCCTACAAACTTTTCGAAAGCCTCATAAGTATAATGGGGCTGCTTCCCTATGGTTAAAGAAAACATATACTTTCCACTACCGTATTTTTTCCCATCGTCCATCAACCAAAAAGCAAATGTTCGAAGAGTAATCATGTTAACGATCTCATCTCTAAATAGGCACTTCTGCAGATGTTTCTTCCCTTTCTTCTCTGCTGTATAAAAAAGCCTGTAATATTCAGAAAAAACAGTTAAAGACTCCAACAGCACATGATAACTATAAAAGGAATTATTAGTATTCTTTACATACCTGATTCTATTAACATACGATTTTAAAAGTTCATATTTCAATTTTACATAACTAATCTGCGGAGTAGAATGAGCAAAAGAGAAAACATAGGTATCCCTACCATATAAATGAACATTCCCATCACCTAAAATTGACCCAATAATTACATCAGTATCCAAAGGAAAACGGATATCCGATCGTTTATCATTCCCCACTATTCTTTTAACACCGGGGTGATTAATAGTGACATAGTCTGGAAACACTCCCCCCAGCCTCAAGAATAATGCTTTGGTAATGGGATATTCCTGCTTCAATTCCTCATAAGTGTGCTGTAGTGCTATCTTCGCCCTTATATCGTTAATTCTTGGTGATCCATTATCGAATATCACAACAAATCTCCCTTTACTGGTTTCTTGGTATCGTGCCGGTACCTTATACAAAACATCTTCCGTTGCAACTTTCAAAATCATGTTAATAAACCGATCCCTAAATACTAAAGGAATCTTAATACTAAATAATAAATCTGGCTCCGTGTATAAAGAGAAAGGAACCTTATAGTAATCACTAAGGAAATCAAGGAATGAATACAATTGTTCAAGCTTAGGACATTTATTTGAAATAGTATAACAACCACTTCTAGCATCAAAATGACCATCATCCAAAAACCAGGTCACCAAAATATCATCATGCCAAAAAGATTTTATGAACTCCAACGGAATCAATTTACCACATAAAGAAGGTTCATAAAATGAATCTAAGAATATTTTAAATTGAGGGTGAGAAACCGTAGTGAAACGGTAACTAATATGATCCTTATGAGACCTATCGACATAAATATCCCGACTAAAAGGCTTCAAAAGAAGATGTTTCTTTTTTAAGTACAAAATTTGATTAGGGGCATGTGCTTCAAAAAATCTGGCAGAATTTTTACCACACTTTTCAACGCCACCATCCCCTAAAAGACTCCCTATTAAAACTCTTATCTGTTCTTGAGTAAATTCTGGATATGAATCTATTCTAAGCTGACTTTTAAGATCAATACCCCTAGTTCTTAAAACTTCTTTCCAAACAATACAAGATACTCCCAGTTTTTTTTGAATCCCAGCATAATTATTGCCCATCACGATATCTATCAAGTGGTCATCCGAAAAAGAATCTAAAAAAGCCCTCTTCTCCGCGTACCTATTAAGGGTCCTTATTTCAAACTTTATTCTTAGCCGTCTAATGACATCTTCAGTACAATCAAAAATCTTTGAAATGCCCTTATCAGTCATCTTCTTATTTAGATACAAATTTTCAAGGTCTGGTTTACTTATCATATCCTAAATATATCCTATTTAGGGTCAAAAGTCAACAATTTTTTATTTATTTCAATGAGTTACAAAATATACACATTAACCCTATTGTTCCGTTTTTAGGGTCATCAGCAGATTCTTTACATTAACTTGATTGTTCTGCTCTTTGGGTCATCAGCGGGTTTTATGAAGATGAATTTTAAAAGGATTCTTTTAAATCAAAAATATTTCCTAACCTTTTAACAGTGAAATGGTCATTTTTTAGCTTCTTCTCAAGGTCGTTTTTTGAGAATGATCCATACTTGTTCTTTAAAATAGTGTCCGCAGTTGTGAACTCAATTGAAAAATTACCCATATCTAATAATACTATATTTAGGATCAAAAGTCAAGAAATAAAAAAGGCCGTTGAATTTCTCCAACGACCTTCTATGTTAAATTGACCTTACGGTCTATTAACCACGAGCAAGCACAACCCGGCACAAGCCAAGCGGGTTATGGCATCCAATCCCAAGATTCTCGAAGCAACTGAACCCGATGGTTCTGTTCTTGGGGTCGTCTGCACTAAGAACGCTAAGTTCTGTACGGACCGGAATACGGCCGAAGAACTCGGGTTCAGCGCAAACGTAAATGACACCGGCCGGTACACGTCTGCTAACGATGATCTGGGCACCCCATACGGTGGCCATCAAACCGGTCTTCAGCAACGTGGCCTGGGTCTCGATATCCAGCACGTCACGTCCCCACTTACGAATGTCACTGTAATCAAGGGCATTACAGAACACGCGAGCGACCCGCAGGTCGTTACGCTCGATCGATGCGAATGCATCGGCCAAGTTCGCGGGAGTAAGGGGAGCAATGGCCGGAATATCCGGGTTGGTCACACCAATGTTATCGAAACCTGATGCCGCAACGGCATCCAGAATTTCGAACACTCTGGTGTCTTCCTCAGCCTGAATCTGTGCCTTAGCAAGATCCTGTGCACGCTCAATTAAGTCAAAGCGTCTCTCTTTGATCTGCGTCAGCGGAATTTCAGGATTGGAAGCGATTTCAAACAAGGGGAAAATGACACGGCGTGGCTTCTGGATGGCCAGAATGTTCTGACCTTCTTCGCCAATGACATACGCCGTAACGTTCGGGTCCTTGTCGTAAATCGGGAGAGCGCCATCCGGCAGCTGTTCTACGAGGAAGGTCTTGCGACCTACCGATGTATAGTCTCTGCGGAGACGCAGGGGCTGTACCATGGAAGCGGCGAGCTTCGCACGGCCAGACGCTGTCTTCAGGTAATCAGCAATGATTTGCTGCTTGACCTCATTAGTTACTGGATCCATGAAAACTCACCTCCTTAGATACGCATTTGAAGTGTAAGATACGGATCGGTCGCTGTCGGTGCCGATAGGCAAATCCCGATCAACGTCGAGTACCCCTGCAACGGAGACGACGTGTCTCCAAGATATGTACCGCCGATCAACAGACCGTTGCGTGAAGAATACAGCTTATCACCAGCTGTGTACGTGATTGCTGTCGTTCCGGCGTTGATCACCGTTTCATAAATATCTGTCCGCAGGACAGTTCCCGAACCATGAGCATAAACAACTTTCCCAGAAGCCGCGCCAGACGAGGACTCATAGGGATTGCCAACTGCGTTGTTGATAGCGATACCGACGGCCATGTCAGCCACGAACACGGTACTATCACCAGCACAAGGCCCGATCAGTCCATTCCCGGCGACCGCAACCACGCTCCCTGCGAGAATGCCTTTCGGCGTCGACGCATTAAGACGTGTGTTGTTTGCCTTCTGATTGTTCCATGCAGTTGTAGTACCAGTCGACACGCGGTTATCCTGTGTCAGTCCGACCGCCGTAATAGCGCCGATCGTGTTAAACGCTTGCCGTTGAAGTACCTCTACATGGGTGTCAGGTGTAGGATTAGAAGAACCCATATTAAATTCACCTCCTCTTATAGGGAATTAGAAGTTAAAAACAGAGGGGTCGGGGGAAATTCCCACTGACCCCTATCAGTTCATTTTATTTACTTGCCAAAGACCTTGGACACGTCCGGGGGTGCGTCCCACAGATTGTCCAGGGGGTCTGCGCTTGATGCCTTCTTGACGATACCGGAAAGCTTCTTGGCGCCGGCCTTTTCAGGAATAATATCTTCGGCTGCGAAAATCTTGTCGAGAAGATCCGCGTCGGCAGCCATGATATCTGCGGGATCCTCTGCAGGGGCATCCGCAGGTTTCTTTTCTTTTGCGGGGGCATCTGCAGGTTTCTTTTCTTCTGCAGGAGCCTTCTTAGCAGCGGCTTTATCTTCATCTTTCTCTGTCTCTTCAGCTTTCTCTGCTACTTCAGCAGATTCTTCCTCAGCTCCGCCTTCCTCAGCTCCGCCTTCCTCAGCTCCGCCTTCCTCAGCTCCGCCTTCCTCACCCTCTTCCTTCTTCTTCTTCTTCTTCAAGAACTGAGGCGGGATTTTTCCCTTGGCGGTCTTATCTGCATCTTCGTCCTTGTCATCATCATCCTTTTTTTCCTTCTCTTCCAGAGGAAGTTCTCCAGCAGTCTTATCTTCGTCCTTGTCAGCATCCTTGTCCTTGTCAGCATCGGCATCAGCCCCGGCAGTCAGGGTCTCGGCAAGGGACGCCTGGCGCTGGAGTGTCGAAAGAACAGACGGCTCCGGCATGTACATGAGATCGGTGGCCTGCTCCTCAATGACCTCATCCGAGGCGCCGGGAAGCATTCTTTGGGCGATGGTGATGCACTTGATAGCTTTATCCTCAAGCTTGCGGGCGGCCTTGACGGCTTCACGTGCCGGCGCCGGGTGTCCGGTCTCGGTACGCTTTTCACCTTCCCAAGGGTGCTTCATGTCCGGCTGTTCCCCGAAATCATATGAGTCACCGGTATCATATTTTTTCGCGGGCGGATTTTCACGTTTCTGATTCATGGTGTAGGGATCTGCTGTCTTATCCCAACTAAGTCTCTGTCTGCTCATGGTTATTCCTCCTATTTGTTGATACTGTTTTTGGCCGTATTAGAAGATTATTACATCCCATAAAAACTTTAAAATAGGGTTGTTATGGTTCATACCTGTCCAAAAGTTTGACCCACATCAGCGATCGTGACCCTTCACTCCTGGTCACTTTTCTTCCTATGGACGACACAATATCCATCAGGATTTTTGATGGTGCTTTACCGTTCGATCCTCCCATTTTTGCTATGGCCTTTTTGATACTGACAGGGAGGGGGTTTCCAGTCTGGCTATCCAAATATGACAGGAGAGCCAGAAAGTCTCTTTTCTTATACCCGTAATTCGCGAGCATGGCCAGGTCTTTCGAGGCCAAGACCATGTACGACCCGTATCTCAGCCTTTCAAACTCCTTCTGGGTAATCCTTTTTTCTTTAAGGAGCTTGGCGAGATGGGACCCTATTTTATGATATGCTGCCCGCTCATTATTTTTGAGTGACCATACTTTTTGGACTGACGCGGGTTTTATTATTGATTCGTCAAGGGTTTCAAGTTCTCTCGGGGCACCCTCATCATCTTCTTTTGAAAACTCATCCGTTATCTCGTCCCCGAGTTGTTTCAGGAGCTTTTGTTTCACCATGTTCTTGAACTTTTTAATGTCACTCCCGCCCTCATCTGGTCCGGGCATGCCCGGGGCTGGTGCTCCTTCTGCAGGTGCTTCCCCGGCTGGTGCTCCTTCTGCGGGTGCTTCCCCGGCTGGTGGTGCTCCCTCTGCTGGCGGGGGTTCATCCGTAGGCGTTGCTTCTGGTGGCGAGTCCTCCGGGGCTGCTTCGGCTTTTTCTTCAGGTTCCGGTGCCGGGTCATCCTTCTTGGCCTGTGCCAGCAATATCATGGCGGCGGCTTTCAAAAAGTCTCCTTCTTTGACTTGATAACCCTTTTTCTTAAAGGCTTCTTCAAGCTTCGACATGACATCGGACGAGGGGTATATGTTGTTCCGTTTCACAGCACCGACGAAGGCCGGGTTCCTGACCCAGGACGCGTCCACGAAGGTGACACTTGACGGATCGGAACTGTGCCCGCACAATTCTGCCGTTTTTCTCTGGACCCCGTTATCGTCGAAGAACATATTGTTCTTCTCATATTTGATATGCTGGCAGGCCTGGGTCTCGTCTACGGCCTTGTTGCCACATTTCGTGCAAACGGAAAAGGCAATTGAGCAGCCCATTGACAAACGGGAGGTTTCTCCGGACTCTATCTTGGCTACTAAATCCTTATGGCTTCTATCCGTAGCTACAAGTATATCAACATAATAGGTGGTAAGTTCATTACCCTTATTATCTTTACCAACGGGAATCTCCCGAAGAACAGCGTCTATGACTTTCCCTTTTGACAAGCTAGGTATCTGTACGTGTTCTACATAGTTATTGCACCCGATAAATGTTCTGTACGTTTCCTTGAGGAGTTTCTTCGACCAGCAATCGCCATTATTATTAACAAATTGAGAATAAGACGGGTGAATATAATAGTCGCTCTTGGGATTGTTCGGGTCGGCCAATTCCGTGTCCACGGCCGCAATAATTGTACAGTGCGATAACAAAAATTTGCGCGGGTCATACTTGGCCAGGACGGTCTTGGCCACTTTGATCCGGCACTTGTCCCCGGTACACGCCTGCTCATAGACATCATCCGCCCATTTGTCCGTGCTGAGGACATAGGGTTCAACGATTGTCGCGGTGCTGTATCGGAACATTGCCATGGGATTTACTTCTTTTTGCCTTCCAGCTGGTCGGATATGCGGTCTATCAAATATGCCACGACAGGGTCTTGACCTTGTATCTCGTCGGCGATGGCATCAAGTTCCTGGACTACCGGTGTCAAGTTATTTGCCTTTTTCTTTTCTTCTGACTCTTCCTCTGGTTCTGCTTCAGGCGCATCCTTCTTGAATTTCAAAGAATTAATAAATTTCACTGCATTAGATACGGATGCTCCAGACGTACGGCCATGCCAATCATCAGGACTAACATTCAATATTCCTGATATCCGTGAGGCTTTCTCACTGACCAAAAACAGTTCATGACCATCAACGACGTATTTATGAATGAACATAAAAAACCTTTCTTTATTCGTATACCTTTTGCACTGACGACCTGATTATGTAGTCGGAACAGAAAGACGAGAATTTCGAGTATACGCGATTGTACACTTGGACATCGGACATGCCATGGTCCTTGGCCTCGACTATGGCATCAACCAGCTTATCAACCACGGTCGTGGCAAAGGTATGCGCGACGCGGATGGCCATCTTATCGGCCGCTAACATTCTCTTGGGAATCAAAGCCAGATTCCTTCCCATGGGCGGACGAAGAAAAGGCATCATCATAGGGCAGGCGGTCATGACCGGTGGCTTGGGGGCAATGTCTGTCCTCTTCGGGATCGTGCCACGTGACCGTTCAGAGATGCTCTTCTCATAGGATCCGTAACCTGCATCCTGGAGGGCCGTGGGCATGCCATAAATAAGAGGATTGACCTTGATGAGGTCCTCGGGACTTTCCTGGGTATTGGCCATAGGCCATTGCACATAGACTTTATAGGTGGACGGAATGACTTGAGTAACTGTTCCAATACAGAGTGTAACGCTGTGTTCTGTCGTAAATTTTCTTACGACATCTCCTACTTTGTAAAATTCAGGAGCCACCATTGAAGGGTACAAAGCTGGCATTTCAATAGACTCCTATTTAAAGGTTTTTTTAGGTAAGGAAACGGGGAGGAAGCTGACCTTCTCTCCCCCTTGTTAAGCATTAAGCCCAAATTGTTTCCTTATTCATCCCACCATAGTTTCAATCCACGCACCCGCACGGGGTGCGACCGGCCGAAAATAAAAGCACATATCAATCGACAAAAGTTTCAATCAATCCCCTGTGCAGGGAAGAGACCTTAGGCTTCAACCTTCCGATAGGGCATCGCTGCAGTCTTTGTCTTGATCGGCTCGGGACTCTTACGGATGCGCATTACCTGTTCGTAATCGCTTTCCTTGTAATTGTCCATGAACGGTTCATCCGCATCACGCTTCCGCGTGTCGAAATTGAACCGGTTCTTCATGTACCGAGCTTCGTCTGCATCAAACTTCAGTGTTGATGCCTCCCGACGGCCTTCAATCACGTCCGAGATCAGGTCGATCTGGAGTGCGGATTCCGGGCTGACTTCCTGAATCTCGTCCGCAATCTTGTCAAGTCTTTCCGTGTACTCTTTCGCGTTCTTCAACATAGCGGTCTTCTCCTTTTCTGCTGGTGCAATTTCTGTTTCTTCTGATTTTTCAGGTTCGGGTGCCCCTTCTTCTGCTGGCGGTTCTGCCGGTGGTTCCTCTGCAGGTTCTTCCGGCGCCTCCTCAGGCATCGGGGCTTCTTCCTCAGGCTCTGCGGACCCACCCTGAGCAGCTTTATCTATAAGCTCCAGGAGTGGCTCCATATGGGTCTTTATCGCATCCATATCGAAGTCATTGATCGTTTCATAAATCTTCTCGAGCTTATTTAACTCATCCACGGCCTTCTTCACGTCCTCAGAGACCTGTTTGACATAGTCCTTGTCCATGCCACATTCTTTGACACAGCTGGACAGGAACTCTTTTATAAGCGCTTTTGACTGGCTCCATCGTCCGACCATCTTACGGACCATGTCCATGTCCTTGGTCGGGAGCTCCTTAATCATATTCAGGAAATCCGTCAGATACTCATTGGGCTTGCCATCCGCAGACGTGACTAAAATCCAGGCCTTTTTCGAAGGCTCCCCGATATGTGTCTTCCCATGCTCGCGGTACATCAAAGGTCCCTTTCTGAGGCGGGCCCGTTGCTTGACCGGGGCAGACTTGGGGTCTATGCCAAGAGTCTTGAGCACGGAAGGTTTCAGAACCACATCCTTTTTTTCTTTCTCTTTCTTTTTTCCGTAGAACTTATAGGGCTCCAGGGGCTGGCATCCACATCCGGTATTGACCGGTTTACCGAGCATATCCTGGAGCAGAACACCGAACCGGCCGGCGTTTACTTTATGGTCGAACATGCCATTGCCGTATGATTTAACGGCTATATTAAGGGCATCTTCGTAAGCCACTTTGGGACTGTATTTCAGAAGAATCGGGTTCACGAGGGTCTTGGCATAGCCTACGAGGCCGTTATAGTCCATGTCCGTGAATTCATCGGGGCCTTTGTACTGGCTTGGCAGGTCTCCCCGGGGAACGCGTTCTTGATATACACGCCTATCGTAGTTGAAATACTTATAGGCGTTATTCACGGTTTCAGGAAATCTGTTTATATAACCCTGCACCACTTTGGGCACGAGTATAAGCATTCTCATTGTAAGTACCTCGGAATAGGAAACTTGTACTTTCTGGCTTGTATTAATTGATTATTAGATAGCCTTTTCAAGGAACTTTTTCACCACGCGACTGGCAAATCTGCCGTTTTTCAGACTTTTCCCATCGGTTACGGATTCATGCAATATTTTAACAAGTATCCGGAGTTCAGAGGCCTTGGTCTGGGCATTCATAAGCATTTTCATAATCTCTTCGCCATCTATGTTATGACGTTTCATCCATGCCCTGAGCGGATCTCTGATTTCATCCGTGAAAGTTTTCAGGGATTTATGCAGGGTGGAAAATATCTCATTTATCTTTTCATCATCTTTTCTGCGTGGCATAAGTCTCCCCATTATTAAATAAAAAGGAACACAGAAAAAGGGGCAATTAGAAGATTATTAGATTCGTTTGAGATGTTCTTTTTGTTTCCGATGTAACTCTTTCAAGATCTCGGGTTGCTTCTGGTAGTCCTTGCCTTTGTCCCTGTAATCCTGCATGTCATTCTTAGGCGTGTCCATCCGGCCTGTTTCATTCTGTACACGACGTTTCCGTCTGGGAGGCTTTATTCTTGGTTGCGCTTTATAATCCACTTTGATGTCTCCCGGGCTATATTTAGGAGTCATCTTCTTCCGTGGTGGTTTTTTCTTAACCGAAACCGTCACATGTTCCGTTTTATCCTTTTCAGAGACCGGTTCAAAGAACGTGGTCTTATTTAAAAAGGATCTTGCCACCCTTAAAGCCATAGTCATTTTTTCTCTCCATTTTTGAAGATCCGGTCAAGCGCTTCCGGATTCTCTGCAAGGTATTTCATAACCTTAGCTAATTTGGCCTGTTTCTCTTTATCTGCAGAACTGAACCGGGACGCGCCCTCAGCCGGGGCTGGCGTTGCTACCATATTGAGTTTAAGATATTTAGCCATCCTGTCAGTAGCATCAGTCTTCTCAATAATAGGGGCTGCAATACTGGTGTATATGTTCCTCATGGCTTCAACAAAGACCGGGTCATTGACCGTGAACAGGTCATTCTCAACCTTTTCCTTGGTCGATTCCGGGTCTATGTTCAATATGTCGAGGATAAGATCGATACTGATAGAACCCTTCTGATACAGCTGGAAGGCCGCATCGAAGTATTGTTCATTGTCTCTGATGGCCAGACGTGTAAAGCTCAGTCTCGGATAAAGCAAAGTCTCATTGCCGTAATCATCATATTCTATAAACCCTTTTTTCTTGGCTACCGGCTTGAACAGATAATTCTCTACATAATCCTGTATTAATTCCCGATACAGAAGATATTGCGTATTCATGATTTCAAGCGTAATGCGGTTCCCGCCCCACGTGCCCTCTCCGGTCAATATCTCACGGCTGACCTCGAGGCCGGCCAGGAGCCGGGTCATGGAACCTTCATACTCACCGGATATGTCCAGGAGACGGCCTTGGCTTCCCATCTCCTCCCAATGTATTTCATAGTTTGCTATGATGGAGAAGTCCGGATCGACCAGTGCCATGTCAACTTGTTCACGCAGATTATCGACATCGTCCGGGTTCAGGTCTTCTGCCCAGACGATGCGCATAGGAGTCATGTGCCGGCTGGCGATTGAGGTCTGTGCCTGCCGGAGCTTATCCAGAAGGACAAGGGTATTGATGCAACTTTCTATTATGGACACGCCCAGGGGCTCGTACTGGGACTTTTTACGGGCAAGGAGGAAGACATGTGAGCCGGTGTACGGGTCGGTATCCATTGGTATGATACCGCTCTGCCTGACTTTCTCCTGTAATTCTTTGGGTATGCTATAGCTGATATCTTTGCGTTCGGCGTCCGGCAGTGGTACCTCTGATGTCAGGAATCTTTTGGTTTCAGGGTCTGGGACATAATCTATAGCCACGTCATCGGTCAGGGGAAGTTTACGGACACGGACTTGGTCCGGGGGCAGGACTATAAGTTTCTTCCATCCTTTATAGGTCGGGTCCTTATCGGCTATCTGGTATTTCTCTTTGAGGAACTCTGCACGCTGTCTAGCTTCTTCCTTCTTGCGGGATTTCTCTTCCGGGGACAGGTCGTCCTGCGAGTAGTCGTCCTCGGCATAGATGAAGCAGTTGTGCGTGCTGAATCCATTAACCTGATAGGTATGGTCTTCTTCGACCTCAAAATTGCAAACTATGTCCCCTTCAAGTTTCTCAATACTTATTATTTTTGCCCCGATAATCTCTTTTGAAACTTTATCCAGTTTCTCATCGAATCCAAAGCCCTTAGCCACAAGAACTCGTACGGAATCCCCTATTTTCAGAGTTCCTGCTTGGATGAATGAGAAGCAATTTTCGCTGACGACCTCTACCGGGTGCTCAGCAGTAATTTGCAACGGATATGGCATTCCTTCACAAGTTATACTCAAAATTGAATCAGCTTTCCGAGAACATGTCCTTGTGACTTCTCTCCATCTGTCTTTATGGGTCAGAACTTTGTCCCCGACCCTGACGTCTATCGCTTTTTTATATCCTAACTCTGTTAAAATCAATGAGTTAGCTTGGCAGCAATTTCCCATCATATTGTACTCGTGTGTGATCTCGATGAGCGTCTTGAACAGCTTCATGTCCGAGCACATCTTCTCGAAGAACTTGAACACATAATCGTTCTGGTGCTTGTTCTTGCCCTTTGGCGGGACTAACCGGAGCTTGGACAAGGGCATGGTACTATGTATGTCCAGGGCCCTGCGGACTATCTCATTGGTGTTATAGAAGAACCGGTAAAAGGCACGGCGTTCGCGCAGGTTCTGGGGCTTTTCCAGGAAGTCTGTTGACAGTTGGGGGCTATAGAACTGGCTGGTACCGCTGTCAATTGTATCGGCGTTCACTCTTTTCCGTAGCCAATCTGTATCAGTGGCCAGTTTGCCACGACCGAATGTAGTGGATGTGACGGAATTTCTCCGCACTTCCATTTCATTCTTGGTCAGGCCATTCGGTTTCGGATTGGCGTCGACTGCCACAACCGCTCTGCGGTTCCTATTGGGCATGACCGGGGCGGTTTCACTGGACGTTACTACACGCACACGTTTAGGCATTGACTTCCTCTGGTTCTGGTATTTTCAGTTCTTCTATTCTGTCTGGAACGACTATTGAACCTTTAATTTTTTTCGGTTTTTCGGGTTCTGCAATGTCTTCCTCGATGAACGTGAACTTGTCCATAGGGCGGAGTCCCTTAAGATTTCTTATCAGGAACGAGACTATGTTCCTGTTATTTTTCACCATTGTTACCAGGCTATAAAACTCTTCGAGACCGGCCGTGGACCCGCCGGCTGCCGTTCTAGCCGCCGATAATGTTAATAGGCACTCTTTGTAGAGGCTCTCATAATCAGTATACAAATTCTTCATCTGATTGCCGAGCTGGGCACTATCACTTATAATTTTAGTTTTCAGGGCATTAAGGTCAGCCATCTTCTTGCTACTTTCTTTGCCTTTTTGATGTTATCTATATATTTCAGGACTTCGTTCCTGAATGATTCATCGCCAGGGTTCCTGCACATGAATCCTTTTGATTTCAAATGGCCGATGAGGTCATCCATCTTTTCCTTGCTCAGGGTGACGTTCTTTTCAAGTACCACGGTTTCGAGGTACTTTCTCAGGTTATCGACCCCGGGCTCGAACGGATTCGTTCCCCTGTCGTATTTGTTATCATAATAGAATGGTACTGATTGTTCTTGGTCCCTGAGGTCTCCTGGCATAATCTTCCTATTTTTTTTCAGTTACAGGTGGTTCCTGCTGGGCAACAATGGGCTGTTGTTTACAGGCAGCCACCATTACGTCCAAGTCAAATCTAGCGAACTGATATTCCAATTCTCTTGTTCTTTCCATTGCCTTTGCTTCTTCCAATTTTGATAACGCTATCTTCTCTGCGAAGGCCGCTGCCTCACGTTTAAGCTCCAGAGACCCAATCATAAAAGCTGCTGACTGGTTCACAATACCCTCCTTGAAAATCTGTTATGTTATGTGGATTTCCGATACGATACTATAATAAAATCTATTAATTGATTATTAGTCTGACTTTTGGTCCACCAGACGGCCACTGTCCGTAGTCCATAGTTTGACCTTGATCTTTTTCCCGCCGATGTCCACTTCCTTAGTCTTCGTTTTATAGGCTTCCTTGGTCGACTTCTCGGTAGTCTCCCCCTTATATACGTCAGACTTATCCTTCTCAGCCTTCTCCGCGTCTTCTTTATTCTTATGAATCACCTGATCAAGATGGTGGGGTGGGCTGTAGATGCTATATAATTTCAGTGGTTCTTTGTCTGACTCGTTGATGATGTTGTGCTTGGCGCCGGCCGGGACTACGATGGCCGACCCGTCCTTCAGGGGTTTCTCGACCCCGTTTATCACAGCTTTGCCCTTGCCTTTCTCCACCCGGAAGAACTGGTCCACGTCTGGGTGGACTTCCTCGCCGATATCCATGCCGGGTTCCAAGGACATGAGCACGAGCTGGCTGTTTTTCCCAGTATATAACACCTTCCTGAAATTGTTATTGGCAATAGTGTCCTTTTCGATGTCTGTAACGAAGCCTTCAGCTTTAGCTATAACTATTTTTCTGATAAGACTGGCAAGGGGTTCAATCATATTTTTTCCTTTCTTTATCCGTAAAAAGATCTACTAAAATACTCCCGGATTCTGGAAATTCACAAAGCCATGTCTGGGTACACGAGCTGCTGCCACGACCGCCCCGCCTTTATAAATTGCAACCGCAGCGCACCAAGCCTCGGTTTGCCCACCTGTCCAACTGGCACTATCCGTAGTCGTGCTGGATACTATCCTATCCTCAGCACCACCGACAAAATCAACATTTACATTTTTACCTATTAAAGTAAAAGCAGCATCCTCGGTAAGCGATATGCCACTGTACATTCTTGATGCGCAAACACCTACAAATAGTCCTTCACCACTCGAACTCGCATTGCCGGAATCAATTGCCGTCGAACTGCCTTCTGCCGTATTACTGGCCTGCAAACGAGTAGCTGTCACATCAGCTCCAGCATACTCATTTATGGCTAGGCTCTCATGGCCAAACCCGTCTTCGCCTTGTGCCCATTGTAATGTTAAAGACCCTGTGCCTGTCACCTTAAAAGAGTATATTCCGCAATTCAAAACAGGATTGCCGGAATATTTCCTTTGCACATCCAATACTATCGTGTCTATTGTAGCAGTACCACCGGTTTTTGTCAACTGCGCTGCTGTTATGTATCCTGACCCATCACCCCATTGTGTCCATATCTCCACAACAACCAGGTTGCCAGACGTGACATTATTCGGGGATGACAGGCTTACATTGTAGCCTATAGCCGAGGCCGTTGCGATTTGACTTGCTACTCTTGTGATTGCCATAAATTATTCAGTCGTTAAAATCAAACTCAAATGCACTGGCTCTGTCGTAACTATTTTAAGTCGCAATTTATTTCCCTTTAATCTTGAATCGCACGGCCTTACTTCAAGTCGTGGTTGCCCTTCAGGACTGGATGTAACGACTCCACCACCCTCAAATCCCGCTATATGATTCCACGTTACACCATTGTCTGACGAATATTCAACCCAGGATTTTATAAGCTTTGTCAGATCATACTTGTGTACCGAAAAATCCATCAGTATGGTTTTGACATCGGTTGCCACAGATGGAATTTCTACCGAACTTTCATAAGTTCCATTAATCGTTCTTTCGGGGATGATATTATATGGAGTACCTATTGTAATAAAGGTCTTTGGAGACTTTGTATTATTTTCCTGAGATTTTATCCAACTATTCGTATTTGCAACAGACTTTACACTATTTGATCCATAAATATCATTAGGTCCATACATCTGGGCTGCTGGATTATTCCACCATATATAAAAAGGATAGTGAAATGTTGAAGATACCAATGGTAACTTCGTAGAAATTTTTATTATACGTGGCGACAAACTGAAGGTAATAATCTCAATAGGGCATTCTATTAGCCCTGCTGAATCTGTAGTTATACGAATATCCGACCCGTCTGGTTTGCAATTATCCAGTGATTCGGGAAGATTTGTCTGATCCAGAAACACAACGAAACCATGTTGATCAGCTATAACTTTTGAACGGTTTACTACTAACCTGTGATTATTTAACCATGCCGATGTTATAGGCATAGAGTCACCTTATGCCTGAAACAAGGTGGTTGCCATCCAGTCAATATTACTATCGACAAGATTTTGTAATGTAGAATCTGATACGGCTCCGCCTGCGGCCTGAACTGCTGCGTCCTGACTTATAAAAGCCATGAAATATCCGATATAGTCCTGAAGAAAGTTTGACATATCAGATGCAAGTTTTGCCCTTTGTGCATGGTTTGTATAATCAACCGATTCATTTCTGATATTAAAAGATGTTACCAACATTGCTCCCTGTACCCGTGCTCTAAGAGTTCCTGATTGATATATCTTGTTAATATTATCAAGCGAGGATGTTACTACAAGTGATTGATTAGCTTCGGGAACTTCGGGTTGTCGCAAATAATAAGCCGCTTCATCACCAAGGCTCTCGTGGTAAACATAGAAGTCTATAGAATTCCATAAGCCTGTAGGTCTTGAATCGTCTGAGTATTTTCCTGTCTCGAAAAAACTTACTCTATACCAGATAACTCCGAGATAAGCCGTCTGTTGAACTACTGGTGTGTCGACAACAAGATACTTGCCTGACAACTGTGCCAATAATTGTGCCTTTGTCATGTTTCGCTCCTTTTTAAAAGATTAATTTCTTAATAAAATACCATAAGTATGTAAGCCCATAAAAAATTCCAAAGATTAATGACCAAACAATTATCAATAAAATCCATACACTAATTTTCTTTGGGATCCCATTCATCAGCTTAAAACTCCTCTTAAATCTGGACATATAGCTGATGTTGACGCAGCAATTATTGCTCCAGTCCAGGGTCCTGTTCCGGTAAGAACTCCAGCAGAAGAAGTAGATAATACTTGTCCTTGAGCCATATCAATTGCAAGGCCAAAAATCGTAGGCTGTGCTGCCGCCATAGCTGTTCTAATTCCAGCCCACAAATGAGTTCCTACTGGAATGGTATTTGTAAAAGCCGCTGTATTTCTTTTGACTCCCGTTCCTGTCAAACTATCAACTGTTCCTGTTGAAATGATTTTTGATACCGATTGGTTGGCCTTATTTGGCGCAAGTGGCGAACTAAAAAGTCCAACCTCAACAGTCTGTGCGCCCCCTCCAGCAGTTGAAACATGAAACTCAACATATTTGACAATGATAGAATTTATAACCATCCCAAGATAGACAAAATACGCCCTGTTACTTATCAATAAAAATCCGGCAGTTCCAGGTGCAAGATTACTGCTTAAAACGGTTTGGCAATAAACAATATTCTTGCCTTTGCTATCATCCATATTCAATTTAGTAAGTTGACTCAATTGAGCGCCTGTCGAAAAATCCAACATAAGCATGGCAGAGTCAAGGTATCTTAAATAGACATCTGCATCAGAGACACTGACTTTCACCGTTGGGCTGGACTCATATATTAATACATCGGCAGTGCTTGGGCGAGCCCAATAAGTGACTTGGGCCGTTCCACTGGCATAACTGGTGTCAGAAGTGCCATAGCCTTCAAGCGCCCACATCAATGCTGAAATGTATCCAAAATCAAATAAGTCTGCGCCATTTGCATTAGTATTGCCTATAACACCAACTCCTCCAAGATTTATTCCATAAGTTGTTCTGAGATTTACGGCCTTTTGACCACGGGCAATCCATTCTGCTCCTGATTCATAGCCAGCATTCCCGGAATATGCATCCGTATTAACAGCAAAACTTTCCAGCATTATCCAATCAGTTGCCTTATGCAAATGCGAAGGGGCATAAGTAGGATTGTACGTCGTATTTGGATAACTTACATCATTAGCAACGCCCAGAACATGATCTGTATTCCAGGCATTAGCAAATACACGGTTTGCATAAGTTTTTCCATGAACATAATCGAGCATGACATTGAACTGTGCTCGTGTTACGCCAAAATCATATCCTGACATGTCCATCATAATACCGTGTACTTGCAAAGTATTCCATTGCGTAACTTTTGTTTGAAAATTTGCCAACAGCTGATTTGCCGCAACATATCCAAAAATTAAGCAGCTTGGGTTTAAAGCTTTAATTCTTGGAATTATAATCTGGGTATTTGCATAATCAGGATGTGTTGGAGCTTCCACACCATCACCCAAAACAATAATACGATATCTTGAAAAATCCTGTGCAACAGCTTCATTTACCCAAGCATTAGTTCCACTATTAAAGCTATTCAGATATCCGTAATAAATCAATATGTCTTTTGGATATTGAAAGCTACCTTCCAAAGCATTAAACGAGTTAGAAAGGTCTTGTATTTCCTGAGTATTGGCTCTTTGGTAATACTTGTCACTTGGCATATTTTCCCCTTTATTTTTAATATTTCTAAGTTTTCATGATGTTCTATGAGCGGAAACCACGGGCCAAAGCATTGGTAAGGGTTCATGGAAGCCCACGGCTTTAGCCGTGGGAGCAGTCACGTCCTCGTAAATGTTATCATTGCACCGACGAGCCGAGCATTGCCTACCATCGTATCAGCCGCATTCGTCGCGTCACGATATATCCTGAACTGCGTGTACTTGCTCGCCGCCGGTGTACCTGCAATAGTTATGGCCGACGTGGCCGGACCGACGTGCATGAAGCCCGCGGTCTGGGCGGTATCGCTACTCGTCTGTGCAGTGCCCCACGTGGCATCCGCAGACGCATTATCTCCCATACCAACGGCCTGCACGCCCCAGACAGCCACGCCTGAAGCAGCCGTGGCCGGTAACCAGTAAGGCACGGCCGTGACCGTACCAGCGTCATAATCAGCCGGCATGGCTATGCCTGCCTCACAAGATTGTTTCGTTGAATCATTGAAATCGAGTACATAGATATTTGTCTTTTGTCCAGCCGACTCTATAAGCTGAGCGCCGGTACATCCGGCCGTGGTGCTTGCCCACATGCCTGCCGCGGACAAGTATAATGAACCTGTCGGCTTAAGGCCTGTAATGCCTTGAACGCCAGTATTGCCTTGAAGGCCTGTAATGCCTTGAACTCCAGTTACGCCCTGAAGGCCTGTAATGCCCTGAACGCCAGTATTGCCCTGAAGGCCTGTTATGCCACGAAGGCCTGTTATGCCACGAAGACCTGTTATGCCCCAAAGGCCTGTTATGCCCCAAAGACCGGTTATGCCCCACAATCCTGTAATGCCTTGAACTCCAGTATTGCCTTGAAGGCCTGTGATGCCTTGAATGCCGGTATTGCCTTGAAGTCCTGTAATGCCTTGAACGCCAGTATTGCCTTGGAGGCCTGTAATGCCTTGAACTCCAGTTACGCCCTGAAGGCCTGTAATGCCTTGAACTCCAGTATTGCCCTGAAGGCCTGTTATGCCTTGAACTCCAGTATTGCCCTGAAGGCCTGTAATGCCTTGAACTCCAGTATTGC
>OFOO01000006.1_pt1 | contig 22527 bp, 33 predicted proteins | sample 1542381 | NCBI WGS metagenome assembly OFOO01 (sample SAMN04958509, study PRJEB24370) | sediment metagenome | isolation source: lake sediment | place: USA: Lake Hill lake, St. Paul Island, Alaska | collected 2013
AGATCTACACTCTTTCCCTACACGACGCTCTTCCGATCTTATGTTTCCAGAAGTCCGCAAGGCCATATGGGAAGCGTTGCATCCTGCTCTGACTGCCCGCATTGGTTTCAATCAGTTCATGGAGAACTTCTTCAAGTCGCCCAAGGAGATGGACACCATGCACGAGCCCATCCTCCAGAAATGGGTTGACAAGCATTATTACTACGTCAAGGGTGTGAAGGACTACAAGTTCCGATATCCGACGGCCGGCTCCGAAGAGGGCATCCGGGAATTCATGACACACCTAGCCAATCAAGGCGTGCAGAAAATCTATGTCCTCAGAGGGGAATATGAAGGTTACAAGTTCGTGGCACAGACTCGGACATCAACAGGAAATCCAGCACCTTATCCTGGTTCTTACAGCAGGCCCAAACCTATTGAAACGGTAGAGGTCAGCCCGGAAGAGGCTTTAAACTTGGGCAACGAATTTAATGGCGGGCTATCAGGGTGGTTTTTCATTTCCAACCCATCAGCACGGGACGGAAACATCCTTCCAAACAGTTTCATCAACAGACTGTGCGACAGGGGGAATTACGTCTTTTATGACTTAGCTTATCTGGACTCGACGCGGTATCATGAGTTCGACCTGAGCCATCCAAACATCAAGGCCGTGGTCATGTCCTTCAGCAAGCCGTATGGCCTATTCTATTGGCGTTTTGGGGGGCTCTTCAGCCGAGACGAGGAAATCCTTGGATTGGTCGGAAACAAATGGTTTAAAGTTGTCCCCACAATGCTGGTGGCAGATCGGATCCTCGATACCATTGACCCGACAAAACTGTACAAAAAATATCGAGTTATCCAAAAAGAAATTGTCAAAGACCTTCAGGATGAGTATGACTTACCTTTCCAATGCAGCGAGGCACTTCTATTGGCTCATATCAAGGGAAAGGACGTCACACTAAAAACCTTTGCTGAAAAGAAAATCATCGAGCCCTTCCGACGCGGAGACGGCTACAGGTTCTGCCTTACGCCCTATTTTAAAGAATGGGTGGGTTAGACACATGAAAATCACAATAAAGCACCTGAAGACCGGGTGGAACCCCAAAAGAATGAAATCAATAAAAACCCGGGGATTAACTATTGGGTCAGGAAGTTTATTAAAACCCGGAAGACATCTGGAAGAAATCGATGCGGTATGGGGCAAAGACCACGATGGTCTTGTCCAAAAAAGAAATCAACTCAGAGAGCAACATAAAGTCGCCAGGCATATTTTCGTCTCTCAGATATGCGACGTAGCCGTGGAAGAATATGCCACAGTGCTCAAGCTACTCGGGACGAACCGTATCAACATCATGGGGACTTCCTTAAAATTCATCGAGGATAGTAAAAATTTACTGATAGAGATACCTGATGTAGAAATATCAACCGAATGGCGCAGGGCAATAAAATGAAAATAGGCATTGACGTACATGGCACAGCCGACGCTTTCCCGGCCTTCTTCATTGAACTGACTAAGTTGTTCATCACGGCCGGCCACGAAGTCCATATAGTCACCGGGAGCCGGCAGAAAGAAATAGAGAGTAGCGTCCGGGAATTAGGCATATCCTTCACGCACTTCTTTTCCATGACGGACTACCATGAGTCCCAAGGAACCGAAATGGTCTACGGGTCAAAGAAGAACCCGTGGATGGATGAGAAACTCTGGCGGAGAACCAAAGGTGATTATGCAAAAAAAGTTGGATTAGACCTGATGTTTGAGAACCAACCGGAATACGCCGAATGGTTCAGCACACCCATAGCCCTCATGATGGGTGTAAAAAATGATAAAAATTAAAGAGAAAATCCCGGGGAAAAAGCATATCACCAGAGCCTATGCGGATAAAATGGTAAAAGATCTGCTATCGGGAATTGAGCAGGTGAACTCAAATCCCCAATATGAAACACACATCATTGCTTGTGTAGTTTTCGGAAGTTATCTAACCAATCAGGAGAAAATAGGTGATTTAGATGTGTGTGTTGCAAACTGGCCAAAAGGCATGCTGTTGAATCAGCCTCTCCAAAAAAGAATCGATACAGAGCTAAACAGCATGGCTCGTCATATTAGAGGTTCATATAAATTTTTTCAGTTTCACACTTGGAATACTTTATCGGACATGAAATATGTCTATCAGTCAGAGGGGAAAACTTTTTCATATAAATATCTCTACCTTTACAGAGGAGTGAAAAAATGACGTGGGTGATAGTCCTCGGAATCTTTGCAGGAAATCTTCTGTGGCACGGCCTAAAAAACCATGACTGGAAACGAGGCTTCTGGGTGGGAATCATAGCCGCCGTTATCTGTACCGTTTTCATTGCCGTACGGGAGGTTTTGAAATGAGCTGGATGGAAATTACCGCAACAATCTTTGGCCTCGCCTGCGTCTGGCTAACCGTCAAGGCAAACATATGGAACTGGCCGGTCGGTCTTGTCCAGGTCTTCCTCTACATCTTTGTGTTCTGGCAGGCCAAGCTCTACTCGGACGCCGGGCTACAGGTGGTCTACATCATCGTGGGCATCTACGGGTGGTGGTACTGGCTGCACGGGAGCAAGAACAAAACCGAGGTTCAGATAACTTCAATTTACAACCCGAAGCGGTGGTCGGTACAAAATCTCTACCGGAATGAATTACTGAGATGGACCCTCATAGCCGTTCTCGGTACCGGACTATGGGGATGGATCATGGCTACACATACCGATGCCGCCTGCCCGTACGCCGATGGCTTTGTGGTCGTGACGAGCTTGGTAGCTCAATGGCTCATGGCCAAGAAAAAACTTGAATCGTGGTGGTTCTGGATAGCCGTTGATGTCATGGCCGTGGACGTGTACCTGTACAAGGACCTTTACTTCACATCAGCTCTATATGCCGTGTTCCTTGGCCTTGCCATCACCGGGTACTTCGCATGGAAAAAGACCTTTCAAGAAAAATGTAATCTTCTTAGTAAGGTCATCAGTTCGCCGGAAGGCCGGCAAAAACTGGCTCAGGCCATGATAGAGACATGAAAAGAAAAAATAGGGTTCATCATATTACGGAAAGATTCAAGAGGTAGTCAAATGACTAAATATTGCAAAGTACGGGGCCGTTGGACCGGAGCCATATCAAGTATTGACACTACTTGTCGATTCTTACAAAGGCCAGAAAATAAATGCGTACAAAAAGAAAAATGCCAATACAAAACTACGGATATCCGAGCAAGATTAATTGGAAAGACGGTCACAGACATTAGTAAAAATTGCCTCGTATTTTCTGATGGGAGTATTCTCCAGATATGACTACCGGAGTCACATTAGGGAAATTCGCCCCATTCCACCAAGGACATCAGTACCTGATGGACGAGGCTCGGAGACGTGTGGACCATCTCATTGTGCTGGTCTACCCGACCGACCTGATGGCTGTGCCCCTCCACAAACGAGCAGGGTGGATACGAACCCTGTATAAAGGGTTACCAAGGGTCACAGTCGTTGAATGCCCTGACGGGCCTCAGGAGACCGGCCATGACCCTATCATCATGCGTCTACAGGAAGAATACGTCAAACGAGTACTGACAGAGAAGGGGCTCCTGCGGGAAGTCACCCATTTCATATCAAGTGAGTGGTACGGAGAACACATGGCCAAGTCACTGGATGCTATCAACATCCTGATAGACCAAGAAAGGCGGGCAGTTCCAATTTCTGGTACAATGGTCCGGGAATGGCCTTTCAAATGGCGCAGAGCCTTGCACCCGATAGTCTATAAAGACCTGGTTAAGAAAGTGGTGTTCCTCGGGGCGGAGTCCACAGGGAAATCAACTATGGCCGAGTACATGGCCTCAAAATACGCCACGCAAGTTATGCGGGAATATGGCCGGGAATACTGGCAAATGCATAACGTCAACGGTCGGCTTGACCCCCATCAATTATGCAATATTGCCTGCGGTCATCTGGAACATGAGGAACGGTTGATATATGAATCCGATAGGTATCTGTTCGTGGACACCAACGCCATCACCACGTATATGTTTGCCATGCATTATCATGGATCGGCCCTGCCCTATCTGGCAGATCTGGCACAGAAAGCTGAGACGAGATACGACCTGACATTTCTGTGTGGAGACGACATACCCTACCATGAGGATGGGACCCGTGAGGGCGATGAGCACCGTCACAAGTTCCAGAGGATGATTCGAGATGACCTTGACCGACGGGGGGTTAAATACACGGTCTTGGAGGGGGATCTCCAAGATAGGGTGACCCAAGTCGAACTATGAAAATGGAATTTACATCCCATTTCTCTTATGTTGGGGGAGGCTCTTCCTCTTCAACTAACATTTATGAAATTCGTGAAGGAAGACTGTGGGCACAAACCACGACCGGCTGGTACCTTGTAAAAACGGGGCAATTTCTCTTAGTTGATTATAAAGGGGCCAATCACACGGACATAAAATTAGATAACTACTACGGTGGCGGTTATTGGACAAATAATAAGGAAGAAATAGAGTTGGTAGCAAAATTTACAGGGTCTCATATTGTCTCCGACACAGTCCGGGAAGGTCACTGCATTCAATGTGGGTCCTGTTGCCTTAGTTACCATATTACTTTAGAGGCTATGGACATTCAAAAATGGGTACAACAGAAAAGATCGGATATCCTGAAACACCTTGATGTCAGCAATCTCTGTTGGATAAATCTAAAGACACATGAACCTGCTCGTCGATGCCCTTGGCTACGAAAGAATCATAAGATCGGGAATCACACCTGTAAAATACATGACACTAAACCAGCGGTCTGCCAAGGGTTCCCATATAATTTATCACAGCTTAAATTGGTCGAATGCAAAGGCTTCGAATGGCGTAAGTATCTTACTGAAGGGGAAAACTAAATGGATAAGAAAATCAAATCTCTGAAAAAGGCGGTCAAAGCCAGGAAAGCCTTAACTCTAAAGGGTGCTGATAAAAGCCTTCTCCCAACATTGACCAATAAAAAGACCAAGTACACCTATCTCGGGAGTCACTATACCCAACCAGGAAAGCCCGAAGAATACATCTACATGGTCGCATCCTTTACGGCACCAAAAAAGGGGTCCGACCTGCCAGACAGGGACAGGACATGGGGGTGGGTCAAAACTGAAAAGGAAGCACGAGAAGCGGTGGCCTGCAATGCAGGAGACATGTTCGAGATGGAGTACGTGTATTGTCTCATCGAGAAAGTGGCCAGTGGCATATTCTGCACGGGGTCAGAACAAGTAGCGTGGTTTGCATGGATATGCAAAGACCCTAAGATGCCCTACAAGGGTGGCAAATGGGTCGAGATAGAGCAACCAGAATGGGCGAAAGGTACGGTGAACTGGACATTATAAAAGAGGAGTCAACCAATGAACTGTAAACTTGTTGCGGAGAACATACGAGCCAACCTTAAAAAGTACATTAGGGACAATGGCCTGAAGGCATTGGTCATCGGAGTATCGGGGGGGATCGACAGCACGCTCTGCTGCGCCCTGGCCGAACCGGTATGCAAAGAACTGGGCATTCCCCTCATTGGACGGAGTCTGCCCACCGGTTCCAATAAGCCTGATGAAGCTAAAAGGGCAAATGATGTCGGAAAATTCTGCACGGATTTTCTGGAAGTCAACATTGACCACACAACGGATGACCTGAATTGCATGATGGTCAGTCGTGAATGGGATGCCGGCCGGGAAAGCAAATGCAAAGATGAGACCAGAGACAAGATGCGGAAAGGCAACATCAAGGCCAGGACAAGGATGATATACCTGTACAACCTCGCTTTTATTCATGAGGGTATAGTCCTGTCTACGGACAATTTTTCCGAATTCAACTTAGGCTTCTGGACACTGTCGGGTGATGTCGGGGACTATGGGATGATCCAGAACTTATGGAAAACCGAGGTCTACGAATTGGCAAAGTATATCGAAGAAGAACTGATAGCCAATGGGAGGCTTGAAGAAGCGAATACCATGGGCGAAGGCATAATCGCCATACCAACGGATGGTCTCGGCATCTCAAATTCTGACCTAGACCAAATAGGCGCCCCGACCTATAAGGACGTAGACCAAATCCTGAAGACATGGCTATGCTCAGACGAAGATAGCTTCTATTATGATGAGGAATTCCTGTTTCCGGAGCGAACCACGGATTATGGGGCATTCAAGGTAAGTCGGGAATTACTCAAAAACCATCCGGTGGTCGCTCGTCACGAGAAGACGTTCTTTAAACGTGCCTGGCCGATAACCATAAGCCGGAAGAACCTTTTCAAAGAAGAAAGTGGTTAAAAAAGGGGAATTATATACTTGACTCCCGGCCTAGTTAGCCGTATAATAGACTAGGGAGAAGTTATGGAAGTAACAATCAGCACTTATGAATTCTTGAAGATGTTTCCAGATGAGCCTTCTGCCAGGTACTATCTGGAAAACCGTCGTTGGAATGGACAGCCCGTTTGCCCTGTCTGCGGTTGTCATGACAAGATTCAAGTTCGGAAAGCAGAGGGATTTTATCGATGCTTTTCTTGCAAAGAAGATTTCACTGTCAGAACCGGAACAATCATGGAGCGATCCCACATACCCTTGGACAAATGGGTATATGCCATGTACCTCCTTGTCACAGCACGAAAAGGTGTTTCCTCTCTTCAGATTTCAAAAGAACTCGGAATTACTCAAAAGAGTGCCTGGTTTATGCTTCAAAGACTGCGAGAAGCGTGTAGAGGCAACCAACTCCTTTTGAGTGGCGTGGTAGAGGCAGATGAGACCTACATAGGGGGCAAGGAATCCAACAAGCACGCACATAAGAAATTGAATGCGGGACGAGGAACTGTGGGAAAAACAGCGATCTTGGGCATGAGGGCAAGAAACGGGAATGTAAAAGCCATGGTAGTCACAGGAACGGATACTGAGACTATTCAAGGCAAAGTTAGGGCAAACGTGGCTCCCGGCTCAACTCTTTGTACAGATGAACATGCCGCCTATAACGGTATGGGAGAGTATAATCATCTTGAGATCAATCATAGCGCCAAAGAATTTGTGAACGGAATGGCACATACCAACGGCATCGAGAGCGTATGGGCAGTTCTGAAGCGGGGCTATTATGGGACCTATCACAACTTCAGCACGAAACATCTACACCGATACATTAATGAATTCACTTTCCGTCTAAATGCCGGAAATTGTGAGATTCCGTCAATGGAGAGGGTGGACGCTTTGATTCAAGGTGCCTGGGGCAAGACGCTCACGTATTCCAAGCTCAAGACACAAAGGCATTGACTTTTCCCCTAAAATGTTATATAATAGGAGCAGGTGACCAATGAACCTGCCGACGTATCAAGTCATAGTCAAGAAAAAGGTAGAGAAGGTCATGCGATCGGTGCTGCCTTCGGTGCGAGATGCTTTTGCCACGCTCCGAGATGACTTGGAAGAAAAAGGCCCATATCAACCAGATTGGCCAAATTACAGCCCTTTGGGCAATGACAAATATCATTGCCATTTAGCATATAACTATGTGGCGTGTTGGGAATGGAAACAAGGAACCATTATCATAGAGGTGATCTATGCCGGTAGCAGAGAAGGCGCTCCTTACGATACCAAAAAGTCACAGCGGTGACAAACTGATCTGTGCCTATGACCATCAAGGGCACAAGTTGCAGATGTTTGGGTGTATCACTCGGTCTGTGTTGCAGGCCATTCAGAAGGACTATGTCATCGAGTCCGAGGATAATTCCTACGTTGATGTGACCAAGGTGGGCTGGTACAAAGAATCCCAGAATCGTCTGCGCCATGGAGGCCTTGTTCAAATACTTCGGACGCATAAGGACATGTCTCAGGGGGGCCTTAGCGAACTGCTTGGTGTTACTAGCAAGTATGTGAGTGACTTGGAACACGGCCGCAGGGCAGTGTCTTTGAAAATGGCCAAGAAGCTCTCGAAGGTATTTGACCGGAAACCTGAAAGGTTTTTGTCTTTAGACCAATGAAATGATCGTTTCTGCAGGAGGAAAAAGAATGGTAATAGATCAAGAAAAGATGAAGAGCATTATCGGAGTCTTGCATGACCATGGTGACGAGTCCCTTACAAAAGAATTTAGAGCGATTGTGGCCATGGCGAGAAGTAGACAACAAGCTAAAAGTGGTATAGAAGATCAAAGTCTTCCAATTTTCCTTTACTTGATCCCATTTGCGATTTTAACAAACAGGGACATTTTGCCCCCAGTCAAATGGAAAACCGAGCTTAAGGACTTTTTTGGAAATATCGATGTAAGAAATTCTGGGAAAAGACGGGTGTGGTTCTCAGAAGAACAGATTCGAAATATGTTAGATGGGCTTTTAACCTTGCAGGTCAAAAAACAGATTTTAAATAAATTGGAGGCCTTCAAAGGAAAGACCTATTATGTGTCGTTAACACGAGAAATAGACAGGTTCTTCGCGGAGAATAAAAAACTGCGGGACTTAGGAATAGAACTTAAACACCTGAAAGATGAAGGGGGTCTTTTGTCCCTTGCCCTTTTCGTTCAAAAAACTAGAATTTTTTGAACTTGACTTGGAGCATGGCCGTAGGGCTGTGTCGCTGAAAATGGCCAAAAAACTCTACTATGCATAAATCAAAAATGGCTCATAGAGTTGCAGAAAATATTATAGCAATGGCACGAGGTATTCTGGTATTGGATGAAAATTTGTACAACCTCAAAGAGGCCCTGGAAGACCTCCAATATGGATGATGATGTAATAAAAGAGCATTCCTTGTCCGCCCGAATCTTTGTAACTAATAACAGTAAGCATTTTATTAAAGATGCAGTTAAGTTGGAATATGGAATAATTGCTACTGAAAATGTGAAATTCAAGGATCCAGAGAAATTATCAAAACAAATATCAAGAGCAATAATAGACCATAAATTATGGTCAAAACGAGATGGATTTATCGTCAAGCTTGATGAAATTGGCAGCGGGGAATTTGTGGATTTGAAATCAGGAACCCGCCCTTCTTAAGGGAAATCTCCTAGTAATTCGCGTCTCATACCCCGTATCCGTAGGATCAGGAGTCAAGTATATAATTCCCTAAAAAAGGGAGTTCTGTATGGGTCAGAAAAAAATCAAATGTGGTTCTTCTGGAGAAAGGCAAAAAATTCCAATGTCAAAAAAGAAGACCGGAGAAGGTCATCTACTTAAGGACGATCTAAGCAACTATAGTGCTGAAAAATATAAACGCCCGAGTTTGACTGTCGATATTGTCATCTGTGCCATAATAGACGGGGTGCTCCAGATCCTGCTCATAAAGCGCAAGCACCCGCCATTTCGAGGGTGCTGGGCAATTCCTGGCGGATTTGTTGATATCGACAAAGAAGAGACACTTGATGAGGCCGCCTTCCGGGAGCTGAAAGAAGAGACTGGGCTCGATGAAGGCGTGTACCTAGAGCAGCTCAAAACCTATGGAGACCCGCACCGTGACCCCCGGACACGCATTATAACGGTGGCATATTATGCCCTGATAGCCCAAGAGTTCCTGTCGGAAGTCACCAAAAAATTGAAAGCCGGGGACGATGCCAAGGAAGCTGCTTGGTTCCCATTGGAAATACGATTAGAAAAACCCAAACTCGCTTTCGACCATAAAAAAATCTTGTCTGACACTTTGATAAGGCTAAGGGGAAAAATTGAGTATGCCCCCATAGCGTTCAGTCTCCTTCCAGGGGTGACCTTCACGTGGGCGGAACTACAATCAGTTTATGAAATCATACTTGGGAGGAAACTGCTCGCTTCCAATTTCAGAAGGAAAATGCAGTCCATATACATGATAACCCCGACAGGAGAAAAGAAAAACGGATTTGGCAGACCAAAAAGCCTGCTCGAATGGACCGGAATAAAGAAGAATTTATGAACGAAAACATAGCTCTGTTCGATATGGATAACACTCTCTGTGCGTTTTCCGAAGCTCAAACTCGAATTCAAGTCCAAAAGGGATCTTGCTAAGGCCATGAAAACTATTGAGTGGTGGGCAACCGTTCCTTAAAATCTGAACAAATCTAACTATGAGCCAGATTCATCTCAGACATATAAGGTTTGTAACCGGCACCGTAAGGCCCGGTAAGAAACCGATCCAGTATGTTCTTGCCCCCGACCACGTCGGCGTTGCCAGCATAGTCACACCTCTGGCACAAGAACACCTGTCCCGACCGGTTTCCCCTATCGGTATGACCACATGCTGGACATATCTGACTGGTGTACTGAGGAGCCACAGACTTGAAATGAACACGGTTCATTTCACAGGCTTGCTCAAGCCTCGTCAACCAGTACCGATATGCCCAAGTACCGATAGAACGACGAATATTTTTACTCAATCGCCGTTTGAGTCTAGTTTTATAGTTCATGTTCTTAAGAGTTTCTACGACTATACAATCCACGTTTTTGAAATGTTTAATGACTTCCTTGACCACTTCATCCATGCGTTGTTTAAGGGCTCTACGAGCAGTTTTCTGCCCATTGGAGCCATGCTCACATCTTTTGATCCGTTCTATGATTGGCTTGATGTTCAAGCCGAATTGGTCCCCGGTATTGGCAGAGGCCAGGGCATTGATTCCTGTATCAATGCCAATGGCCGTGGCCTTACCACGTTTAGTTCCTGTTTCTATTTCAAAGACGAATTGAACATATTTTTCAGTGATTATATAGGAATTAAGCTTTTTTCCTTGTGCTGAAAATTTATTGAATTGTCTATGATATTTGATGGGAAGATCTAAAATGATATTATTTCCTATTGAAGCCAGATGTAACCAGGCATCAAAATCCTTAGTATCTTTGTCCTGTAACTCAGCAATAGTACAAGACACATACATTCTATGTCCTTTATGGACGGGCATGGTTATTTTTTCAGGCTTGTCCTTCCATCGTTCTTTTACGGCCATGATCATGTCTATGGCCTCGCGTGCGGCGACCTTTCGGAGGCGAGCGCTGAGCCACGTGTCTTGTGGCAGGTCAACGATATCTTTTAGCAGGTCGGATTTAGAAGGTACTTCAGAGTTCCAGAAATGGCCTATGAAGACATTGCAGACACGACCGTATTCGGTCAGGACTTTTTTAAGTTCCTGCCGTTTGTGGCCTGTAGCGAATTTAAGGGAGCATTTACTTGATCTTAGAATTTTCACGTTCTTTGTCCTCATAATGCCGGTCTATAATGCGTCGGGTCATTTCGGTAAATGAAATTTCGTGTTCCTTGGCTTCTTTCAAAACTTTTTGGACTTGGTTATCAGAGAAGTAGATTATTTTTTTGGTCATTTATGTCACCTCCATACCTAAAGTGATATAATTAGAAGATTATTACAGGGCAGGATTTTCTATTTTTGTTCAGATTTGTGGAGATTTAATGGCAACTGTTATCGACCCTTCCAAAGTTCAAACTCGGATTCGATATATGGGACCTGGCCGGAGAGCTTGGGTATAAACGCATGCTCCTGACCAAAGGCCCTCGACGTCTCCCCTATGCCTGGACAGGAAAAAAGCTGTGGGTAGACTCCAATCTCGGTAAAGAAAATGATCTCAATATCGTCTCCGATAAAGGTAAATTTTATGGCCGCGTCCTGGTCGATGACTGGAGGGAGTATGTCACAGCATGGCTCAGGCACAGACCACGAGGCCTGGTCATCATGCCGGCCAATAAATCTAATAAGGGATTTTCTCACCCGCAAGTCATCCGATATGACGGAACCAATCTTGAGGAAGTCAGGAAGGCTCTTATAAGGGTCAGGAAGACGGCCGAGCTAAGGAGGGTGGGCCTTTTAGGCGGCGCGTTCGATCCATGCCATATAGGCCACCTGAAGCTTGCAGAAGCCGTCCTGAAGGCCGGCGCTGTGGACGAGGTCTGGCTTTTGCCGTGCAAGGCTCATCTCTATGGCAAGGCCATGGAGCCCTATTTCCACAGGCTCAGGATGTGTGAGCTCATGGTCGGGAACTCCCCGGACATAAAGGTGTCCGACTATGAAGGGATCCGGGGCTTATCCGGAAGTACGCTGGAGACCTTCACTCGTCTCAAGGAAGAGCCTTGGTCAAAGGGAATCATAGAGTATAGTTGCATAATCGGGCTGGACAATGCTAACACCATGGATAAATGGGTAAAACACGAGGCGCTTACCAGCCAAGTCCGGTTTGTGGTGGTCAAAAGACAAGGGTTGAAAAAAGTCAGGGGCCAATGGTATACCAAGCCTCCCCATGAATTCATAGACGAAGACATCCCCGGCGTGTCCTCTACGGAAGCCAGAAAATTCTTGAAAGCCTGGTGGAGGTCGAAAAAAACGAAAGTGATACCGGACGGATTACTCCATTGCCAGGTGATGGCATACATAGAGAAGAATCGGCTGTATAGGCCGATGGGGATGGCAGATTGAAAAAGATAACGTCTTTTCAAGTGATAGTCCTCGCACTGTCCATCTATGCCATCATCGCCCTTTATATCGGACCGGCTCAGAAAAGCGAGAGTGATGACATAGAGGTACTGAAAAGACAATTGGAAGAAATAAACAGGAAACTTGACTTGCTGAGCGAATTGAGTGTATATTTGTTATGTTCGTGATAATAGTCTTCATGCCGGTGGCTTTTGCTCACCAAATAAGGCCTTGACTATTATCGGATTAAAAACTTTAATCTATCCCAAAGGAGGTCGTGCCTATGGTACGTCTTGCAGATTCCATTTTTCTACGCCTGTCCCTCAACCAGCCTGTCTCTCCTGAAACGACTATCTTTGTAGGGAACAATTACCTGTCCTATTTGTCACGTCCAGTTACTCCCACAGAAAATTTCAATTATAATCTTGCCTATGATAGCCTACTAAATAGAACCCCACCAGATAAGATACCAAAATTAAATTGTTCCATTAGAGACACCAACGTCTTCGTGGCTCGGTTTCAAGTCATGGCCACAGACAATGAATTTTTCCGTGTGGCAACCAAAACCGACCCTACAGTTGAAGATTTGGAAGCTATTTCCTACAGATCCGCTATTTTCTCCACATTGTATCCTTTAAAAATTTATTTGCTTCATCACCCGATCCTTTCAAAAATTTACAGAGGATTTTTGCCGTTCGGGTCTCAGGTAAAAAATTACATAAACAGGCACGCATTCGGGGATTGGACGGTCGAAGGAACACCGAGTTTTAAAGACCATGTAATGTTGCAATCTATTTCAAACATGATGGCGGACGAATGGGGCGTGCCTTCCGTAACCATAAACAATGTCATGTACATTCAAGGCCAAAAAATAAAATCTAACCCGGAGGAGAAGTAAAAATGGTACCAGCAACTTTTACTCAAGAAGATACCGCAAAAGCGCGTCAGTTCATTCTTGGCCATCTGTCAAACTGTAGCATCAAAGGGGACCGGGTCGTGGGGAATCCTTTGATAACTTATCAGGAATTAGTCACGCATATCGGATACCTCATTGAGAATGAATCCGATGGAGACCGTTCCGGGTATCTCGCCGGTTCTGTAACTGAGCAAGAATATGCGTTGACCGGGCTAATGCTCAGTGCCGTCGTGGTGAACGCCTCGGATAGTATTCCAGGTAAGGGATTTTTCACTTTTGCACAACATTACGGAAAAATCAGTCAGAAAACAATTGATGTCAATGGCACTGAAGAATTAACTTTCTGGAATTCAGAGATAAAAAAGATCGTTCAGAAATACGGAAAATCTGAACCTTATTTCAAGCCCTATCATTACAATACATTTATAGATACTAAAGGGCATAGTGATGACCCGGCAATCGACAGAGAACGTGGCAGGGTCAGTGAAGCATTACGTGTTTTACATGACTCCTTATGGGAATACTTTCGAAACAAAGGATGGGATTTACACAGACATAAGATGAGCCAGCATTATGTCTCCAGCGATCATCTCATCCCCGGAATCGTGTCGAATCTCCAGAGCATGTGGATGCATTTTGGAAAATCAGAGGAGCAGCTGTTTGAAAACAGAGCTTTGGTAAATAGCAGTGGCCCTGCACAGTATGATGCGTTTTATTGTCACACACGCATTCAAGTCTATATCGGGGATCATGATGTTCGTTTGTGGCTGATTTTTACAGACAATAACTTCTATGACAAAGACTCCTTTATTACTGGAGCTAATGCCGATTTAAGAAAAAATCCCGCAGTCCGAGAAGAATTTTTCAAGCGCATTAATTGCATAAAAGACAAGGGCTATTTTTATGTCATTGATGATGAAAAAATGAGCCTCGATGAAGACAATGATTCCCTTTATCGATTTATCCTGAAAGACCGCGCAGGTTCATATTCCGGAATTGTCCGATTTTATAATCCGGATGATCCAAGGATAAATGTTAATAACATACAGGATGAACTTAAAAGGGGATTTGAAGAACTATATCCTCTGTATCAACTCATGGCTTATGAGGTCCGAAATAAGGTCATGAGAAGATTAGGAAACAGTGGACAGACAGCCGGAAAATCTTCCGGGGGATCACGACCCCAAGCGCCATCTTCCATACAGCAATTGGCACAAAATCAAGGATGGCGCATAAACGGTCGGATAATCTGAAAAGAAGAAAGAGGGAGAAAAAAGTTTCTCCCTCTTTCCTGTCAAATAATAATTGAACTACGCCTTGAAAACCTCTTTGTAATCCACAATGCCGTTATACTCGACCATGCATATTTCGCCAACTGGAATATTCCAATCCTCGACTCTGTCCGCCTCTTGTTTTCAATTCATTTTGTAAGCACCCACAACTTTTTACTTCCCCTCTGCACAGCATAACATACGGAACAATTTTTATGTTCCCACAAGAACATTGGCACTCGTACCTATAATCTCTACCCATGCCTTTAATAGGTCTCAAAACTGTAAGCCTGCCATATGTTTTTCCCTTGTTTCTAAATTTAGCCATAAATTATTCCTTGAAAAGTTTATCCCATTGTAACGCTGCTTGATCCCATGTATGTCTTTTTGCGTTCTCAATGCCTTTCTCACTCCACTCTTTCCATAGTCTATTATCTGTCAAGATTTCAACTGACTTTCTTAAAAAAGATTCTCGGCCTTCTTTAGAATATGGCCACCATGCATCTCCTGGGCCCAGTAAAATAGCGGAATTTCCAAGGGTTGTGATTACCCCTGCGTAATTATTACATATAACGGGAACGCCTGCATATTGGCACTCAATGCCAGAAATAAACCAGGTCTCTGAGAACCAACTGGGATATAAAAGGAGTGAAGCTTTTTTTATTTCTTTTGCCAAGGTATTTTGGTCTACTCTGCCATGATTAAATACCCCTGACTGTTTCATTTGTTCTTCCAAGTTTTCTATCTTTTTTAAACCTTCCGTATCATTTTTTTGAATGCAATTCTGTTTCCAGTTATGGCAACCATAAAAAATATGAAGTTCCAATTCTGGGACCTCATTTTTAATAAAGGGCAATAAATACAGGACATTATCTAAGCCCCTATCCCAAGAACTACTCCAGTGAAAACGGTATGGATGTCTTTCTGTAGTTATTCTATCAAATCTGTCAGGGTCAATTCCATTGGAAGTCAGGCACATTTTTTCTTCTGGAATTTTATGATAATCTCTAAAAAAATCCCAATGCCATTTACTGAGAACGCAATATTTATTTACTTTATCCAGGAACAATTGGTCTTTAGGGCTAAGAAGCCAGACATCATGGCTAATAACATAAATTCTACCCGCTCTTAAAGGGGAACGCAAAGGGTCAGTAGTTCGGGATAATATAGCATAATCTGACCAATGCTGTTCAACCCATTTAGGATATTCATTATAATGGAGCCATAAGATCTCCCCATCTAATGACTCTCTTTGAGGGCAGTCTGCAAAAACTGTAACTCTATAGCCAAGTTCAGATAATTTTCTGGATATCCAAATTAACCAAACCTCAGAGCCACCAATACCTGTTGTTTCCAAATTTCTATGGTCAAAGCGTTCCCATGCTGGGCCACTGTAAATCATCACGCTCTTTTTGCCCCATAATTTACGAAGATGCTCATTGGTCTGCTTGTCGGCCGCTTGATAACTGCCCGGGTCTTCAGCCTCAAGGAACTTCCGGGACACAGCTCCGAAATGGAAGAGGAACGACTTATAATTCTGGATGATCCTGTACCCGCACTTTCGGATGCGCCGGCACAAGTCCACGTCCTCGCCACTGTTCGTGTATTCCTCGTTCAGGTACCCGACCTTATCTATTACTGCTCTTGGTATAAGGGTACAATAGAAAGCCGCCCATTCCCGTGCCGGCATTTCATTATAGGGAGATCGATAGTCATAAATCTGGCCGATTATGGGTTCTATCTCTTCGAACGTGTTAACGCCGGGCAGAAGTTCTACCCCTCCAATATTAATCCTGTAGGAATGCAACCACCCATAATCGCAGTTTGATAATGGACCGACTGCCCCGACATCGCCCTGACATGATCGGACCATCTCCCCGAGCCACCCCTTGGATGCTATTACATCATCATTCAGGATGAGAACATAGTCGCCGGACCCGGCCTTGATCCCTGTGTTGACGGCCTGTGCGAAATTGCTCTTGCCGATCTTGATGTACTGAATGTCGCCGCGACCGTTGAGATAGTCATGCATGGCTTGGTCCGTGCCGTTGTTCACAACGATTATGTTATACAATGTATCCTGAGTGCATGCCTTGATGGAATCCAAGCATAATTTTAACCCCCTCAAATTTTTATACGTCGGAATTACGATATCTGTTTTGGGCTCCTGCGTGTCTTTCAGGACGTTGATCCACTTAGCCCCTATCGAGTCAAGAGAATAGGATTTGGCGGCTTCTATGGCCTTCCTATACATGTCTTGGCGCAAATTGGCATCATCCCTGAGTTTCATGAGCTGGTCACGCCATTCTTCGGGTGTCTTGGCGAACAAACAACATCCTGGATGGTCTTTCTCTATCCGGACATAAGCAGCCAGCGGAGAGCACACTATGGGCTTGCCCATGGACAAGGACTGGGTCAAACGATTGTTGCTCTTGGCCGGCTGGATCTCATAACACATGGGGATGATAATAATGTCAGCTTGCTTAAGATGTCCGAGCCAAGTAGATCGCTCCCATTTTATATTGGCATTATCATGTTCATGGATCGTGACAAGTTCCATCCCGAGCTCATTTATTATTGGCCGAATCTCTTCTGCAAGATACGCACTCCCTCCATAACCAAACCAATATATTGTCATCATTTATCCTTTTCGGAATTTACAGCTATTTGACCTGTATCTCGTTTGAGTGTATAACGTAGATTATCTTCGCCGGGAGGAATAAACCGTATCTCATCGACATGCATGCACCCGTTTTTTTCGTGACAAATGCAACAAGCTGTGTCCGAGCGCATACCAGGGTCTATGCCCATGACATATTCTATTTTCTCTGCCGGAGGTTCCGGGGGTGGAGTAATGCCTCTTATGATTTCATACCTGGTCATGAATTTTCTTTTATTATAGTGTACCGTGACTTGTCATTGGATCGGCCACCTGCGATATTTTTTATCTCCTCAGAAATAGCCCTTCTCACTTCCGTCAGGTCTCTCTCCTCTAAAAGCTCGTTGTTGAGGAACAATTGGATAGCGGGATGATCATCCGCTTTTACTCGTTTTGCCTTAATGTCAAAATTAGCTATTACTGGACGACAAGTATCAGGCCACGTCTCATCCCAGAGATTGGACAAGGCGTTAATTTCCTCAGAGCTGGCATTATCACAGCACACAAAAATTAGGTCGCCTTTTTTCGGGCGAATCTTCCTGACTTTCATTTTTAGAGATTTTTCATTCATAATGTTCTATGAGCGGAAACCACGGGCCTTGTGCCCGTGGTAGTTGACAATGTTCTTTTTTCTTTGACTACTCTGCCTTTGCAATTTTCCTCCACCCATTTTTAATGCGCTTATTAGAAAAGGTATATCTATGCAGAGTCGTCTGCATATATTGCATTTCAGGCTCTATCGTTTTCATGCTAAAAATTTCTCGTGGCCAATATCTCCTCGGCCTTGGTCCTGTCCCCGGTGCAACTTATCATCCGTGGAGCTTTCAATTTCTCAACCTTAAACCCTAAACTACTGTATAAGTCTATGATTCTGTCCGTGGCCTGATTAGAAGCCACTACCGGACCATCATGATTCTTCAACCAGTTTGCCAACCGTACTTGATCATCCCATGTGAACCCGTCCTTGGAATATTGCCTGAATGGAACGTCGTAAGGCGGGTCTGAGTAAATGAAATCCCCAGGAGATACTGGAACGACCTCAAAATCTCTGCACATGAAAGTCCACCTTGATAAGGTCTCTTTATAGTCCGTAAAATCTGTCATATAATTTATGGCTTTGTATTTTCCGAAAGGAACATTATATCCGCCCTTTTTATTAAACCGACAAAGACCGTTATAGCCGGTATGATTCAAATAATAGAAAAGTTCTGACACCCGGTCGGCCTTGCTTTGCTTCCCATCTTCAGTCGTTGGATTTACTGAGGTCAGCCAATTAAACTCTCGTCGTTTACTGTAATAAAAAGCACTTTCATTCATCATAGGATGGTCAATACGGAATCCCTTTTGAAGGCATTGATAGAAATTGATCACATAAGGATTAATATCATTTAATAGAGCCTGTTGAGGACATAATCCCAAAGACACAGACAAGCCACCACAGAACGGTTCTACGAGGCGCCTGTCATGATAGAGCACTTCTAATGTTTGAAGGTATGAAACCAGCCAGCGTTTACCGCCGGCCCATTTCAGAGTAGGTTTCAACATTTTTGTCCCAAGGCAATATCGTATCTGGTGAATTTCTTTACAGGCTCTTCCTCAGTCGCTTCCGGATTAATGACTTGATTTGACTCAATGACGTGTCCCAGAAACAATTTGTCTGTTGGTAAAATCATAAGAGGTGTCGTTTCACCTTCGGAACCTCCGGCAGAGAAAGTCCCCGACGTATTTACATAAAAATTACCACCAGATGTAGTATAAGTTTGATACGCTATAGGCTCATTATAGTTATTGACAATAACTGCAGTACCGATTCCGACATTCCCATAAGGCATAATTTACTCTCCTTCAGAAATAGGGTCGTGAAGTATACCGTCTTGTCTCAGGCCTTTTTATTTCGGAGGGCTTTGATCATTTGACAGAACCTTTTAATTCAAGCTCATATTTCGCCTCTGATTTCTGTACCTGCTGGGCAAACAAACCTCTGAAAAAATCTGAATTGTTCTTGACCTGTTTCGATGATACCCATACCATGGCACTGGTCTTTGCCCCGGTAAACTCCCAAGTCGCGGAGTTAACATTCTTCCCTGATAATACTATGCTCTCATTGGAAGGCACTCGCATTCTCAACGTATCATTCAGAAAATATTTGGTGGTGTCATGCACAGGCTGAACCTGTAAAATTTTATTATCGGACTCAGACACGATTGTTACGGATATGCTGTCTTTGGCCGGCATATATGGGGCGGGTTGAGCATATACCGGGGAATTCAGCATGAGAGCTGCCTGGACCACGCCTGTTTTGGCAATACCGGCCAATAACTGTGGCGCCGCGATTCCTGACGTAACCGCTCCGCCAATGTCCTTGGCTCTGGATATAATCATGCCTAAAATGCCGAGGATGCCGGCTATAAGCATGCCCATATAAAATAATGGATCACTTATATTCTCGTGATGAGTACACATGTTCATCAGTTCAAGCAGAGACAGGACCATGCCCCCGGCGAATGCTGCCAGAGTTAATTCTATAGACGGTATTAAATTTTTCAGACGCATAAAATTTTTCCTTTTTTAATCAATGTCGTTAGATACTTCTGCGTTCACTAGATTTGGGTCTTCTTCCTTCAAATAATTAAGCAGGTCGTGGCCGGCCTTCAAGTCGTCCCAATCTACTTTAGAGTCTGTCCAGTCAAATCTGAAGTCAGCCTCAATCAGATAGCCTAATGGAGTTATTTTAGTCCATTTATCAGGAAGGGTCAGACTGGGCTTATTTTTGAACAAGGCGGTAATATTGAATGAGACCTGATTATCGGTCATGCTATTTTCTATTTTAAATTTCGGCATATCAAAGGCATCGTCAGGTTTCAACCCCATCTCCTCAAATTCCTCATCAGAAATAGGCCGTGTAAATCTTGATATTTCCTTGGCATTATGTTCTTCCTGGATCTCTTCAAATTCTTCTGGCATATCTTATTCACCACTTTCATGAATGGCGTCGTCAACGTTTCCTCCAACAGGAGCGGACACATCGACCTCATGCCCGTTATCAAAAATTATTGTAAAATAATTATGATGCATATAAACGGCTACCACTTCTGTACCAACCAAATCTTCTGGATCCATAATTTTTATCCTTCCCAAGCATCTTCAATAATTTCCACATTAGGATTTATTTTTTTTACTTCCTCTGCAAGCACATGAGAGCAACAAATGACCTTATCACAGATCTCCAAAATTTCTTTATACCATGAAAATTCCCAAAGACTCTCACAGACGTCGCAGTATATAGTCTTCCTGTGCTGTTTCAACATCTTGATATTTTTGTAATGATCCTCAGAAAAACCCTTCCCCACAATTGCCACATCATAATTTTGATTTATAATTTCAGGGTAATTAACAAGGGTAGAATGATACCCATGAGCCCGGAGCCATTGATTCACACGTAATACCCTGATACGGGTCTGGGCTGCCTCCCAGTCCTCCGGAGCTATCCACCCGATTTTCATAGGCGAGACCGGCTTCACCGCCCGCACTTCCAGACTCGGGATACCAAGCGCGTCATAATTCTTAATATAATCTAAAATAAATCCGGTGTCCTTGAGGATTATGGCCATTTCCTCCTTACTGAACCCGGAACAATTATACTGATCTTCACTCTTTTGGATACCGTAAATAGTACACTTATACCAGCATTTGGTTTTGAAAAAGTTATCGGAATTTATAGGCGCAGATAGATACTGCCGACAACAGTCCTCTAAGTCCGGTATCTTCAGCATCAATTCCCCGCCGGGTGCCAAGACCCGGAACCACTCCAACAGAGCTGGCCGAACCCGGTCCAAAGTCAACTGCTCCAGAGAATGATCAGAACAAATGGCGGAAATTGTCCCAGACTTATAGGGGATATTATCCAGTTCCAGTGCCTCGTCTTTGCCTCCGAGGTTTAACTTTTTACCGGCGCCATCTTTAAGATACTGATCCTTTTTAAGGGCGTTCTTCAGTATAGCTTTATTATTAAGAGCTCGGGTGTCCTTAGGGCGGTATTCGAGAACTTTCTCGTTGTAGTCATAGGCCCGCCTCACGTCCCCGAGATTGTTCGCACAGACCGTAAGATTCAAATATGGAATCCATGTATTATACTCTGGTTGATAGGCTGACAACAATTCTTTTGGTCGACGGACATTCGTGGCAATATTTAGCCAGTGGATGGCCTTGTCCCACTGTTGCTTGCCCATATAATAGTCACCCATAAGGCAATAAGGTTCCGCACGCCGCTCTTCCATATCGATGGACTTGTACAGGTTCTCCTTGAACTTGGCCTCGTCGCCCCTCTGCAGCCATATCTGAGCCATGTAGTGGTATGACCGGAAGACATCTTCCCAGAAGGCACCAGGCATGCTTACAAATTGCTGAAAATATTTCAAAGCATCATCATTCTTACCAGAATCTTGAAGTTCCTTCGCTAGATAGAAAAAATTTCTGGAATCAATGTCACCTTCAGCAATTATGGCTTGAAGAATCTCCAAATTTCTTTCTGATGTTCCACCTTGTTTATCATGATGAGTCACAATATCAGTTATGGTTATCTTGCCGTTCATAGGTAAATATTCATGAATTCTTTTTTGCCATACAGGATTCAGAGACCGCTTAATTATTCTTTCTCTTGGAACAAAGCAATTGACGGAGCCGAATTCATCATGGGAATAGGCATATGGAAGTATAAGAATCTCTTTATCAGAAAAGTCGTATGCTTTCAGCTTAGCAATGTCTTCAGAGAGCATATAGTCGTCTGAATCACACCAATGAATAAAATCCCCTGTACATTTTGAGAAAGAAAAATTTCGTGCTGCAGAAAAGTCATTAATCCATTTAAAATGATAAATTTTATTGGTATACTTTCTGGCAATGTCTATGGTATTATCCACTGACCCAGTATCCACAACTATGATCTCATCACTTATTTGTGAAAAACTGGAAAGACACCGGTCAAGGGTCTTTTCAGAATCACGAACAATCATGGCAAGGCTTATTGATGGCTTCAATTATTTGACCTTTTCATAAAATTATAGTATTTTTTGTTCATCGGAGATGAGTTGATTTCATATGACTTGAGCCGAAACGAGATCATATGACATGAGATGGTCTGACTGGGCTTGAGGGGAGGATTTATCCTCCCCTTTTTCTTTCGGTTTCATTTTTTTCCTACTTTATATTTTCTTCTAATGAAAATCCATTTTATAATTAGGGATTTTTCTAATTCGACCATGGTCAGTACGAGTGGGAACCAACGGCTTCAGCCGTTGGAGGAAACGAGTTCGTACTCGTCT
>OFOO01000007.1_pt1 | contig 21871 bp, 36 predicted proteins | sample 1542381 | NCBI WGS metagenome assembly OFOO01 (sample SAMN04958509, study PRJEB24370) | sediment metagenome | isolation source: lake sediment | place: USA: Lake Hill lake, St. Paul Island, Alaska | collected 2013
GAGATCTACACTCTTTCCCTACACGACGCTCTTCCGATCTTGATGGCTCCGGTGTAGGGGGAGGTAGCGCCCAGCCCCTTCCGCAACCCGGCGAAAGACACGCCCCGCGCCTCACCGCGCCAAAGTTCCACGCCCGCTGAATCAGTCCGGGAGGGTGACGAGGGACGCGAGGAACGCGGCCTCCAGGACCGGCGCGGGGGGAGCCCTTGACCGGCGGCGTGTCTTTCGATGAGTTGGTAGGCCATGATGCGGAGAATGGGCTCCCTAGTAGAGCAGCACCTTGATGTCCCCGGAAGGGGTCCGCTTCACCTTGCTCCGGGTCCAGCGGCCCAGGGGAATGGGGTTCTTACTGCGCGAAACCTTCTTGGCCGTCTTGCGCCGCGCCACCTTGCCCACGGTCTTGCGGGCCTTCTTACGCGGGGCGGCCTTGCGGCGGGACTTGGCGGCCTTGGTCTTCCGCTTGGCCCCGGTCTTGGCCTTGGCCTTGGTCTTCCTCTTCTTGCGCTTCCGCCCCGTTTCGCTGTAGTCGTCCCCGGCGCGGTCGGGGTCGTAATCGCCGGACTTCCGGATGGGGTGGAATCCCGTGGCGTCATAGAAGCCCTGGGAAATGTTCTTTACTCTGAGTGCCATCGTGTTGGTGCTCCTTTTAGCGGCGGTTCATGACAAGCATGACGGCGACGAGGCCCGCGCCCAGCAACAGAATGGGCATCATGCTTCCGGACCCAATCCCGGCCTGGACGTTGAACGCCCCCGCCGCGAAGGGAATGTTACTGGCGTTGCCCTCCGGCTGCACGTACCGGATGGTGCCGCCCGGCCCCGTCTGGGTGTAGGTGCCACGCGGCTGATTCTGGTTCAGGAGGATCTGCTGCCCGGTCCTGCCCCAGTCGGTGACGGCCTGCTGCCACCACGTTGGCCCGGAGCCGCCGGAGTTGGGAGCCGAAGTGGTCCCCGTCACGCGGTAGATCGGGGCGATGTCCAGGTCCGCCGGAGTCAGATCCACCAGGGCGCTGGCGTCCAATTCCGGCTGGTAATCATCCACGCCCAAACCAGCCAGCGCATGGGACGCGGCCAGCCGGGCCAGCAGTTCCTTGCCGGACTGTCCGCTGGGAACATTGGGAGGAACGGGGATCATGCTCATAACATCAGGGCTCCTATTGCGCCCAGAGCCAGGATCAGGACCAGGGGCGTCATGCCCCCGTCCAAAGGCCATTCCTGGACCCGGTGCGATGATTGGGTTTCCCAGCCCGGCCTGTCCCCGTGGGAAGTGTCCAGGGGAACGCGGCCACGGCCCGGCGGGTACGCGGCGATGTAGACGTGGGAGAAGTCCTCCTGACCCGGTACGGCGGCGACGGTGACGAAGGCCGATGGAATCCCCAGCGCCCGCAGCAGGGACGCGGCGTACATGGCGTAGTCATCGCAATCCCCGATCCGCTGGCAGAACGATCCCGGCGGGCAGAGCGTGGACATATCTCTGGGCCGGATCAGCGTTTCCACAATCGGATGCGGGGTGAGGGCCTGGAAGGGGAGGGCGGTGTCTTCGTCCCGGACGAACTGGAGACGCCGTTTGACAAACCAGAAGACGGCTTCCTCCGGAGGAACGGTGGGGGATTCGCTGACGGCCCGCCGGGCGTCCGCCTGGATCTCCGGGCTGCCCGCGTCCTGGACGGCATAGGAGCGCATCATGCCGATGACGGCGGCGGTCTGAGAGTCCCCGCCTGCGGGAACTTCATCCACCTGGAACTGGACAGTCTGGCCCAGCGCCGGGTGGTAGAGCATCGCCATATCCGTTGTCGCTCCCATTCCGTTCTCAGTTGCGCGTCATCAAGTCCTACCTCCACCGGAATTCCAGAGGGCTCCGTCCAACCCGCCGGGGTGCCTCTTCCCCGGCTGGCGGCCCCACGTTCCCCATCTGAGGAGGTACTGGGGAGCGGGGGGCCTCCATCCGGACCCCGCAAAGGTTCCGGATACCAGCCGATCCGCCCGCCCTGGGTTTCCCCTGGGTCTAGGTGGTGCCGGGAACGGATACCGCCGTCCACCAGCACGGGCATTGTGGCATGGGGACGGGGGCCGTAGGAATAGGAATAATAAGATAATGCACTTCCCTCCCCGGTGGATCAGGTTATAATCCGGTCAGTCCATAGCACGGCTGAAGGACTTGCAAAGTTCATAGCACAACAGTGCCCCGGAGTCCTCCGCCCGCGCTCCCGTTGGCCCACGAGACGCCCATCTGAGGAGGCTATATGCCGAAAAGACTGACCGAAGTAGACCCGGATCTGGACCCAGACGGCCCAGCCCCGGCCCAGAACGGCTCCCCCGGCGGCCCGGACGCCCCGGAGCGCCTAGAGGCCCAGGAAGACGGCCTGGAGCAAGACCCGGACCTGGAGGAGGAGGAGGAGGAGGAGGACCCGGACCCGGAGCCCGCCTGGGAGCCCCCCGGCCCGGCCCTGAATCCGTTTGAGGACCAGGAGCCGGACCCGGAGCCGGACTTGCCGCCGGTCCCCAGCGCCCAGGAAGCCCACGCCATGGAACGCCTGCACCGGAAGCGGCAGGAGGAGCGCCGGTCGGTCAGGGCGGGCAAGGCGCAGCGGGAGAAGGCCGTGGAGGGCAAACGCGGCCCCGGCAGGCCCCCCAAGCCCAAGCCCGCCCCCGCCTTCCAACACCCGTCCAAGCGGGAAGTGGAGAAGGCTAGCACCCTGAAGCACTTCCCCAAACCGGACCCCTTCAACTTCAGCGATGAGCGGGCGGGCGGGCCGGACGTGCAGAGCCCCGGATTCTGGAAATACTGGGAGAAGGTGAACGCGGACCCGGAACTGCGGGACCGCATTGTGGTGTACGTCTACCGGATCTACCCGGTGATGCTGGAAAAGATGCGGCAGCAGGACAAAGTGTATGGCCTCTTTGGCCGCGATGAACTGCTCCTCCGCTACGGCACCGGGGACTATCACCTGAAGATGAACGATAGCGGCATGGGCTACAAGACCGTGGCGGTGGCGCTGGCCAAGGGCTTCCGGGACTGGGACAACCACCCGCCGGTCCTGGACGTGGCCAAGCTGGACATCGCGGACCCGCTGAATAAGAGCTACATAGAACGGTTGAGGGCACGGGGCGTCCGCCTGCCCGGTGACTTCGGATTTGTGTCTCAAGATGAACAGAAACAGGAGCAGGAGAACGATATGGCCAACGTGGCAGCCGTGGAGAGTCTGACCGGCACGATTGACAGGCTCACGGACCGGATGTTAGAAGACCGGGACCGGCGGCCCAATGCGCCCCCCGATCCCAGCACCCAGACCATGACCCGCAGCCTGGAGGTAATCCAGGCAGCGGCAACCAAGAGCCAGGATATGCTCACCACCACCATCAAACAGGTCCAGGAAATGCAAAAGAGCGGGGCGGACCCCATGGCGGTCCTGACCAAGACGATGGAATTCGCCAAAGACATCATGGTCACCAAAGGGAGCGGCGGCGATGAGCGGCAGAGTGTCACGGACATCGTGAAGCTGATAACGGAGCGGGACGATAAGTTCCAGAGCCAGTTATTCACGATGCAAAACGCCACCATTGAGCGCCTGGAGCGGCAGATGGATAGCCTGCTGGGCAGACCGGGGCAACCGGGCCAGCCGGGCCAGCCGGGGCAGCTAGGTCAGCCGGGCCAGGGGCTCCAGGTGCAGCAGCCCAAAACCCTCATGGAGCAACTGCGGGAAATGAAGGAAATGCGCTCCGCCATGCGGGACATGATGGGCCTGGACGAAGACGAGGACGAAGGCGGCGGCGGCGGCGGCGGCGGCAGGCGGCGTAACGCGGAACCCTCCGGGTGGATGGCCATTCTGCCCCAGATCCTCCAGGGCATTAACGTCCTGGGGTCCGTCATCACCAACGGCCTGCACAATCTCGCCGTTATCAAGACCGGCCAGGGGGTGCCCGCCCCCGCGCCCAGCCCCGCCGACATCCTGACCCCGGAACAGCGGGAAGCCCTCCAGAATTCCAGTATGATGACAACGGGCCATCCGCCCCAGGACCAGAACTTACCGCCCCAACCGGGCCAGCCGGCAGGAGACTCCATGCACGATTTCCACAGTTTCTTCAAGATGATCGAAGTTCCATTACTCCGGTCATTCCAAGAAGGGGAGACGGGCGCGGAGTTCGCGGCCAAGCTGATCGACCTGGGCGATAACGGAATGTTTGGCAAGGGCATTGCCGGACAGCAAATCTATGACATGGTGACCGGCTACCAGCAGGGCGTGGTGGATCTGGCCATTAAGACCTACACCCCCATCTGGAGCGTGGTCAGTATGACCCCGGCCAAATGGGCCAACTTCCTGACGGACTTCTACAACGCCCCCAAACTTTGGGAGGAGCAGGAGCGGGAAGAGGATGCCCGTATCCGGTCCATGCCCCGGAGCCCTGCCATGCAGACTCAGCCAGAGCCCCCGGAGGACCCCGCGCCCTCCGCCCCTACTCCTCCCGCGCCCCCCGTGGTCCCCGTGGTCATCGACGCCACGGCCACCCCGGTGCCCAAGCGCCGGAAGCTGTAAGCCGTAACCGGAGTCCGCCGGGCTCCCCGCTCCGGTAGTATGCTGGGGCCATGTACGTGGTGGAATACGCCTGCGTCCTGCGCCCCGGCACTTGGCGGTATCATTCCGACTGGCCCACGGCCCAGGAGGCCACCCACGCCGCCGCCGCCGTCTTCTACCAGGGTGACGGACGCCCGGTGCGGGTGGTAGATGATTACGGGCGGGTGGTGGCCCAGTTCCCCGCTTCCCCCGCCCTCTGGTGGGCCTGACCCCTACCTGACCCCTGCCCTGGTCCCTTGATCCATTAAGCCGCTAAAGTGGCCCGCCAGAGCCCCCGGAGCCCCGCCCTAAAGCCGAAGGCCGGTGGGAGTGCCCTACACCCACCGGCCTTTTGATGAGCAGCCACGATGCAATTACGTGCCGTGTTGCAGCCTTCCTCCATACTCTAAGGGATTCACCTGAGAGATTGCAAGAGGAAAAGCAACACAAAATCGAGACGGCCCCGATGGGTGCCGGATCAGAGCAAACCCACCGGGGCCGTCTCACTCCCCGGAACAGGCCTGTGCCGCCGGGGAGTCTCAGGGGGCCGGGGGAAAGAAGGGAGCCCGGCCCCGGAGCCCGAAAAGACGGAGCCTGTTACCGTTTTTTGGCGTTCTCCATCAGGACGTTCTTCAGCCAGAGGGCTTGGCGTTTGCCCATGGCGTAGAGGATAACCGCTTTGAGCATGACGTGGATGGGCTCCTCCGCCGCGTCCTCGTCCGGCGTGGCGTACTCCTCCAGTTCGCTCATGATCTTTTTGCCGCTGCGGACCTTGGCCCTGGTCTTGCCCGTCTCGTCTTGCGCGGCCTTCTTGCGGGTCTTGTCCGCTTTGGCCTCTCTGGCCGCTTCCCGCGTCAGTTTCTTGCCGTCCTTAATGGCCTGGACCAGGACGGCCAACTCCTCCGGTTCCATATCCGCCATCTCATAGGCGGTGGCCGGGGCGATGTCGCCCTTGTCCAGCATCTTCTGGACATCCATGGGCAGGGCCATCAGCTTGACCAGTTGGGAGACGCGCCCCTCCGTTACCCGCAGGCGGCTGGCAATCTCCTTGCCGCTCTGGCCAAACTCATCCCGCAGGCGGATGGCATCGGAGGCCATGTCCATGACCGTCAATTCCTGCCGGTCGATGTTTTCCCCGATATTGCTCAGCAAGGCTTCCAGGTCCGTCATGGGCTTGCCGTCGTTCACGATAACCACTTCCAGGCGGGAGAGCCGGTCGCCTTCGGCCACCATGCCGTTTTCAATGATCTTGGCGACGGCCAGATAACGGCGGTAGCCCCAATTCAGGCGCAGCCTGCCTTCCTTGGTGACATAGGCCCCGCAGGGCTGCTTCTGGTAGCCGTCCAGGAGCAGAGTCTCCATGAGGGAGTCAATGCTCTTGTCACTGGGCTTCGGCACAAACCGCCGCCCGTTCTGCTCGAATAATACCTCCAGGTCGGAGGGCCGGACGCGGCGAATCGTCGCGCCCTTTTCCATTTCCACTTGCACTTTGGCCATGATGTCCTTTTCTCCTCATCCTGCCGTCTCCCCACGGTGTTGCGCCGGGATCTTTAGCGGCTAAATTCCGGGGGATTGGCCACTGAAGGCCCCCTCCCCCAGGGGTTATGGGCGGGGCGGTATCCCCGCCGGGTACGGATTACACTTCCTCTTCGGGCTCCGCTTCGGGGTCGTCTTCCACAAAGCCGGGTTCGTCTTCGTCCCCTTCCTCGTCTTCCCCGTCTTCATCGTCTTCCCCGTCTTCGTCATCCTCGAAAGTGCCAGCGGGGAATTCCACTTCCTCCGTGACGCTATCCAGGGGACTCAGGCAGTAGACTTCCGGGGCGCTTACTTCGTCCTCGCAGTACGCCATGTACTTCTCTCCCGTGTTGGGAAGGGTGCAAAAGGACGGGCTGCCCCAGTCCGCGATGTCCCCCTCCCGTCCATTGACGATGAGCCGGAACCCGGCTCCTTCATCGGATTGCTTCTGCACAACGGCCAGAACATTGGCACTCACCATTCTTACCTCCTACTCAATCTACTCAATCTGCTTCCTGATTCTACCGGCGGGGATAACCGGGAGTCAATACAAATCACCATTACCAGTTCTGGTACTTGGTCTGGTCGCGTCCGGTCCAGCACAATCCCAGGAACGTCACCAGCCAAACGGCCAAGACGAACAATAGCCAATCGAGAAACGTAGGAAACACGGGACACTCCTTCTCCCGCCCGGATAGCCATACCCGGCGGGGAATGGGTTCAAAATCATGCTCATTTGGGCTTCTGGGTCTTACCCTTGCCCTTGCTCTTGCTCTTGGTCCTTCTTTGCTTGTTCTTCTCATTCCTCTTCTGGATCTGGAGCACCCGCGCCCGGATGGCCGTGTGGAAGGCCGCCTCATAGTCCAGGTCATAGGTTTGGGTCCTGAGCCCCTTGGGGTGCAGGATCATGTAGCCGGGCCGCAACTCGATTATCAGCGGGCGGCCCCGGTATTGAGCCGATGTCTCCCGCACTAGGGCGGAGCCGGACTTAATGGTGGTCATGTCATGTCATGGCAGGGTGTCCCCGCCTCCTATCTCCTCCGCTCCAGTTCCTCATCCCAGTGGAAGCGGCAATAATCCTGCCCGGCGAAAAGCACCACGCCCGGCCGGCCGCACCCCTCCACTTCACAAACCCGGTCCCGGAGCATCTGGCCTTCCGGAGTGGCGATGACTTCGGCCTGCCCCAGGACAGCCTGCCCCCCAGGGTCCAGGGGCCGGACGCAATCCGCTACATGGTGCCGGAAGTCCTCTCCCTCGATGCCCTCGAAGGTCCGCCCGCAGACGGGGCACGTCTCCGCCCCCATGACTCGCCGGAACTGCTCCGCCAGAGTCAGGGTGGCTTGAGCGGCTAAACCCTCCTGAGCCTGGGGCGAGTAGGCCAGGAAGGTGGACTCAATGATGGAGGCCACCAGATCGGTGGCGGCACCGGGTCCGGAGGCATGGGAGCCGCCCACGGTGATATTGATATCCGGGTGGGAGGTCACCTGGGCGGCGGCGGCGGAGGCCAGCTTCCGGATGGTGTCCGGGCTCATCTTCATTCCGGCGCTCATGACGCCCCCTTGCTGCCCGCCCGGTCATTGGTCCGGGACCATTCGGCCAGGACGGAGCGCCCCAGGGTGGTCAGCCAGAACCCTGGGGCGTCCAGGCGGGCCTTGGCCTTGCTGGCCTCCACCAGCAGGGCCAGGGCGAAGCGGAACTCCCCAGGCCGCTTGAGAAGGATGGAGGAGGCATGATTTACCCGCTGCGCCACTTCCCCCTCCAGGGGGGCGCGAGGCTCTCCTTCCCACTCGCGCCCGTGGCGGAGCAGGCCCAGGTCCGTCAGGCGCTCCAACTGCGGCAGCTTGTGTTTGTCGTACACCAGCCGGTAGCCGCGCCCATCCAGGTCGTTCCGGGTCTGGATGTCCAGGAGCAGGGAGGCCTGGGTGTTGGACAGGTTAATCCGCATCGCGTTGACTTTAGCCATGGGGGGCTCCCTTCACGGTGACCGTCACGCCTACCCGGTGGTGGTGGTCCCAGTGGTATTCCACCAGCCCCCGGTCCTTGAGGGCCTGCATGGTCTTGTCCGGGATATTCCGGCCTAGCATCTGGGGCGTGTCGGTGGACTCCCACCGGCCCCCTCGCAGGTGCATGGAGCCCACGGAACGCAGGATGTCCAGGGCCTCCCGCTGGGTGCGGCTCAGGGCCGCGTGCATTTTCTTATTGGCCATTATTCGGCGTCTCCTTTCAGGAATTCAATCACGGCTTCCCACTTCTCCGCGCAAGAGGCCAGGAGGGACTTGTGCTCCTCTTCCTCCTCCACGGCCATGTCCCAGAGCCCCTTCTCGCGCAGATCCTCCACATGAACCCGGATCAGGTCCGTGATGACGGCGGGCTCCAGGGCGTCCAACTCCCAGGACTCCTCCCCGAATTCCTCGATGTAGGCCGTGGCGCGGGAATCGGTCACCTTGGCCGGATTCGGCGGGGGGTTGTACTGTTCGATCTGATCCATGTTCAGAGCGATCCGGTTCACAGTCAGGACGTTCAGGACGCCCCCCACGGCCTTCTGGATATGGTGCTGGCAGAACAGGGAGAGCCGGTCCCGGATATCGCGGGTCATGTCGCGGCCCGAAGGGTCATGGTCCCCCAGGTGCAGAACGGTGACCTTGCGGCCCGCTTTGATCTGCCGGACCAGCCGCATGGCGGCGGCCCACATTTCGCTCTGGCTGGTGTAACCCCTACAGGAGAAGTACGGCACGTCCAGAGGGCGGCAGGCCACTTCCAGAACCCCCACCAGGGCGTCCTTTTCCACCCATACCTCCACGTAGTTGCCTTGGCCCTTCCACTTGTCCACCTGGAACTGCCGGGCGCAGGCGTCCACGATGTCAGCGGGGGAACTCCAATGGGCGTTCTCCTTCATGTTGCGGGTGCGGTCGGTGATATGGTCCCAGTCCACCAGCCCGGCCAAGCGGGCATCGGAAATGATCTCGCCCAGCTTCTTGTATTCGGTGTCCTTATTGGCGATCAGGGAGCGGCTGACAAACTGGTAATACAACTGCCGGAGGGTCAGGTCATAACCCTGGGCGGCGTAGGACTCCAGGATCTCATTGGCCGTCTGGACGGTCTTCAGGCGCTCCCCGGTGATGTTCTTTTCGGTGTAGCGGATTTTCATGACTACAGTTTCTCCATGATGCCCAGAGCGGGATTGGGGAACCGTCTGTCAGCGGTCTTGATCCTGTTCGCGGCCCCAACCCGGATCTTGGAGTCCTTCTCGTATCCCTGGATCGCCTCGCGGGCGTAGCCCCATTCAATCCGCTGGCGGTCCTCGTCCGGGTCCAGTTTGCGGAGGGCGGCGGGCGCGTGGCCGATGTCCTCAAAGTACGCCTCCACCGTGGCGTGATTGACCCCGGTGCGGCCAAATACCTCGAAGGTCTTGAGCACCCGGCGCAGTTCACTCCAGGAGTTGCCGGTTACCTCATAGCTCCGGATCACCCCGGCGTAAATCCCATGGCGCTGGCAGCCGTGGGGGACGAAGGCCAAGCGGGATTCCTTGCTCCCCTTGGCCCGTTGCAGGCGGATGATGGCTTTCACCACGGCTACACCATCTCCTCCATGCCGGAGGCCTGCGTCTCATCGCTCAGAATCACGGTAAAGTCCGCCGTGACATCCTGGGTCTGGCCCCCGGCCTTGAGCCCGGCGGCGGTCACGGTCACCTTGACCTGGGCCTCGTAACCGTAGAACTGCTTCTGATATTGGAACTTGATGGGCCGTTCCACTACCTTGCCGGATTTGAGAGTCTTCCGGCTGACCGTTTCCCGCCGGTCGGTCATCTCCGTGGACTCCTCTTCCGCCTCATAGTCCCATTCGGTGGCGTCCCAGGCCTGCCGCTCCTCATCGGTGGCCGTGACGGACGGCGTGAGGCCGGACAGGGCGGCTATGATGGCGCTCTCCGCGTCATCCTGGAGATCCTGCTCCACGTCGAAGGTGGACTCCTTCAGTTCCGTGCTGCACTCTTGGCACGTCAGCACAATCCGTATCGTGCCGGTTAAGGAAGCCCCACTGGCTTCCAGTTCCGCTTCGGGCTCTCCCTGTTCAAAGGAGACGAATTTATTACAATCGGGGCACCGCATGGGTGTTTATCCTCCTGCTGGATTTTCAATTCCCCCCTCCCCGTTCTCCCTCTGGGAGCCGGGCACTTGGGACGCCCGGAGTAGGGTTAGGGAAGCCCGCCTGTTACAGCGGGCCATCCAATCAGGGCAAGGCCAGCCCGTCTTCGTCCATGTCCTGGACTTGGGCAATCATGGCCAACTGGAGACTGGCAAACAGGGCGTTCAGGTCCCTGTTGATCGCCCGTACCAGATCGCGCCCCGCGCCGTACTGCACCGGCCCCAGGATGCCCAGGAAGCGCCCGGCGCGGTCCCGGACCTGGATCTGCTTCCCGATGCGCGGGGAGCCCGTGGCGGGGCTCCGGCGGGCCTGGGACAGGGCAGCCTGGGCCTTGCCCTCCGCGTCCATGTTCACGCCCATCACCACGTACCGCACCCCGGCGCTATTCATCAGGACCGTGTAGCCGCTTCCCACCCAGGTCATGGTGAACGGTCCCACACTGAGCGCGGAATTCGCGGCCTGTTTGGCCAGGGTGACGGCGTGATCGCTGGCCCGCACCACGTCAAGCGTTATGGGGATGGACGTACCGCCCACCGGCACGTCCAGGGCCTTCAGCGTCAGCTTATCCCCGTCCTTCAGCGTCATGACCGGCGCATCCGCCAGTCCCGTTTTCTTCGTCTCCGGCTTCATGACCGCACCCCCTCCGCCGCCGCCTTGTAGAGCGGCAGGCAATCCTCCATCCGCCGCTCCACGTCGAGTATGAAAACGGCCATGGCCCGCGCCAGCAGGCCCCGGTCTTCCTCCTCAGACGGCCCCAGCACGGTGAAGTAGTGGCCGCTGGAGAACTTACCCGCCTGCACGTTGGCCAGCCAGACCGCGTACCCGTCATCTAGCTTGACCAGCACCCGGAGCAAGAACCAGTCCGCCGGATTGGGGTACTGGACGGCGGCCACGATCCGGAGGCATCCGCCCGGTAGCTTGATCCGGAGCAGGGCGGCCAGCGGATTCAACTTGGCGCTGGCATCGGCGTCCGCCCGGATCTGGGATTGCGGCTCCCAGATCAGGCAGCCCGCGTCTTGGTCCTCCAGGTACTCCTCCGCATCAAAGACCGTGAAGTGCATCCCCCGGCGCTCCGCTTCCTCAATGGCCTCCTGGGGGTTCTGGAAGCCCCGCACCGCGCTCTGGGTGGCCGTATTGACCACCACAAAGGGCAGCCCGGCCAGCAGGAACCGCTTGGCCGTCCGGCGGTCCAGCCAGTCCCCGCTCCGGCACACCACGCGGTACTTGGTCCCCATGCAATTGTCCAGCACCATCTGGCCGCCGTCCCCCAGGCCAGCCTTGGGCATGGTGAAGGGCAGCGGGTCACGCCATGGGGTGGTATCGCCCGTCACGGGGTCCGGGTGGCGGAGCGTCACGGCCACGTCACTCTCATGCACCACCAGGAACGTAGCGTCCTGGAGCGATCCCGGCAGCAGCACGGCTTCCGGATTGGCCGGGTCCACCATGCGAATCGTCATTGTCTTCTGGTCCGTCATGACCGCACCCCCTCCACCAAGTACGTGGGAATCCCAACCAGTTCCTCCACCAGCGCCAAGCCCTGCAAATCCACCGGGTCCACGGGCTGCTGGTGCTTCCCGGCCTGCTGCAAATCTCCCAGCCCGGCCTTGCGGGCCTGGGGGAGGGATAGCTTGCTCCCGGTCCCCAGCATTGTCCACACGTACAGGCTATCCCCGTTGCCCCGCTTGCGGCGGATGCGGAGGCCGTATTGCGAGTGATGGTAGGCGCTCTGCCACCGCCAACTCCCGCGTTGATGCGTGACGAGGGCGGAGGCCGTGATGGCGTGCCCGCCTGCGTCCAATGTTGTGCCATTGACTAATCGGAATTCCATTTGATCCTTCTTTCCTTCCCCCTCTCCGCTCCCCCTTCTGGGGGCCGGGCACTTGGGACGCCCGGCGTGGGATTCGGAAGGCGGCAGGGAGCCCCAGGATGCCCCTGGAAGCCCCCTGCCGGGCCTGCTACGCCCTCGCGTAGTTGACGGCCATCTCCCGGACCAGTTCGAGGCCCCGCAGCTTGTCCTGGGCGCTGGTGCCGAAGTAGGCGGAGGACGTGGCGGCATTGTCATCCCGGCCCCGCACATGATCGGCCCAATAGGTCACGCCGTTGAGGGTCTGCCATGCGGTGCCCTGCGAATACTCCAGGCCGGGCTGATTATCAATAGCCTCAATCAACTGCCGCGTGGACCGCTTCAGGGTATCGAGCCGGAAGGCGTTGCGGATGTCGCGGTCCTCACGGCTTACGATGGCATCCAGCACCCGGCGGCCCAAATCGGCATCCGTCATGCCAGGGGTGCGGATCGCGGCGGACCCGGCCTTCATACGGTCCTGGGTCAAGATGACCACCTGCTCCCACAGGTCCGGTTCCAGCAGGCGGACGGCCACGGCGGTATGGAAGCCGGGGTCCACCTTGGTGGCCTGCAACTGCTGGGCGGTCACCTGGAACTTGAGGAAGGAATCGGCGGACTGCCGCATGGCGGCCTGTAGCTGCGCCAGTTTGTCTTTGGAGTACACCGCCGTGTGGCCCATCCTGAACTGGCGGGCCAACTCCCGGCTGGTCGCGCCGTTGGAGCAGATCAGGCGGAGCGCCCACGCCCGCATGGTGAGGGCGATGCCGGGGATATGGCCGGTGGACAGCACCATCACCAGCTTGACGATATCGCCTACCTTGGCCCCGGTGCGGCCCGTCGCGCCCGCCTGCCATGCCGGATCTGCCGCCCGCCCGCCCGCCCCGTGCTGCACCACGTCCGTCAGCGCGGGCAACTCAAACTTCATATTTGCTTCCGCCACAAACGTGACCCGCTCCCCGCCGTCCAGGTGCCCGGCCTTGACTACCTTCAGCCCCGCGTCATCGGCCAGCTTGACCACGGATTCCGCCAGTTGAATGTTGTGGACCGGATTGTACTTGGGACTGGCCACGCCCAACTCCGCCCCGTTGTCGCTCCGGCAGAGCATCTTGAACCGTTCACTCTTCCGCACTTCGGTCTTGCCGATGACGCCAATGGGCATCGGGACCGTCTTCCAGTTCAGGTCACTGTGATCCAGAATGGCCTGCACGTCGTTATTCAGGTGGGCCACGTTCCGGCCCAGGGTGTCGATTCTGTTTTCGTATGCCATGTGTTTTTCCTTCTTTCCTTTTCCGCCCGTCTTTTGGGGCACCCCCAGAATATCTCCATCCTTTACTACGAGTCAATACCAAATCGCAGCCAGTTGGGGAAAAGTTTAGCCGCTTAATTCCCCGGCGGCCCCCCGGCCCGCTGACAGTTCTGACAATTCCCGGCTGACAGTAGGCTGGAAGTGTCAGCCGAAGCCCCTAGAGGGTCCGGGGGCCTTAGACTTTCCCCTATGGATCGGACCTGAGAAATCCCCGCCCTGCGTCCGGCGGGGGCCGGGAGGCAGCCCAGGGAGTCCGGAAAACGGAGGCCGTGGCGGGCCTGCCAGGGGCCAAGGCCGGGGGAATCTAGGTACGGAGAAAAGGAGGCCGGGAAATGGGGGGATTGACCTTAGCCCAGGCCGGTGATAGGGTGGGGGCTCCGATCACACATAGACTTAAACTCCACTCTGAACTATGGCCCGCTCCTCCGGCAAAGGGACGGGCCGATTTTTTAAGCCCCTTCCCCGGTTCCCCAGGTGGTAGGATGGCTCCGTATGCCGCTTTATGCGCCAGACAGGGGAGGACCGGGGCCATGCCGAAGGGATACCACCGAATCACGGAAGGGGAACTGTCCAGGGCGATCTGCAAGAATCCGGAGTGCCGCCAGAGATTCACCCCGATCCAGCACCGGCAGAGGTACTGCAATCCACAGTGTAAGAACCGGCATTGTAACCGGATCACCATGGCCCGCCTGGAGGCCCGGATCGCGGACAGGATGGTGGACGCCATCAAAGCGTCTCTGACTCATCCCCCGCCGCCACCGTCTCCGCCGTCTCCGCCCTCCGCTTGATGGGCACCACGGCGGCCACCAGCAGGTTGTAGCCCGTCTCGCAGAGCCCCGTGGGATTCCGGCGGCATTGGGCGCAGATGTCCAGGTGATCGTGGAAGCGCCGGGCTCCATCGGCCCTTTGCGCGGCGGCCTTGCTGACCTGGAGCACCAGCAGGCGGGTTGAGTCCGGTTTGCCGCTCATTTGACGGTCCTCCACTGGACGATCCCGCCCCCCAGCGGATTGTAGAGCACCCCGGCGGAGCGGAGCGTGGATTCCGACACGTTCTCCGGGTTGGTCAGGTCCAACTTGACGGCGGGCAGGTAGGCTTCAGAGCGCCCCAGTACCTCCTCCTGTTTCGCCAGGACCTTGACCAGTTCCGGACTCTGCCAGATGGCGGGTTCAGCGGGGTCTGTCATCTCCGCCCCGATGACCATGGCGGAGTCCCGGATCTGGTCTACAAAGTGGAGGGCCGCCTCCAGGTGGGTGAACACCAGCCGGACGGCCTGCCCCGGCCCGGCGCTCAGGACCAGATGGTGTTCGCCGCTGGGCAGCCGGGCCGCGCTCCAGGCTACCGGGTTACGGACTCGTACTTCCATGTCAGGCCTCCTTGCCCTTCTTGGCCTTCTTGCCCTCCATGGGCTTCCGGGGCTTCTTGAAGTCCCCCCGATCCATCAGGTACTCCTGGACTTCGGACCAAGTACGATCCTCCGGGTCCTGGAACTTGACAATCTGGCGGAGGAAGGCCGCCAACTGGTCCAGTTCAGCCGCCGTCAGCCGGAGTGGCCAGTAGAACTTTATCCACTTCGCGGAGAACTGGAACAGCGGTCCTTGTCCCAGTTTCATCGTCCCCACGTCCCACCAGGGTCCGTCCCCCTTGCCGTCGTCACAGAGAGGGCCAATAAAGAGACGCCCCAGGGGGCATCTGTTGTCCAGGTGCTCTTGGATCGCCTCCTCTTGGCCATCAGAGAATACCGCCATCGCCACCCTCCTTGAGTACCCCGGCTCCAAGTACATGGACGCGCTCCGGGTACTGGCTTCCACAATGGGCTCCGCTTCCGGATTCCATCCGCCGCGACTGAATACCCCCCAGCCGGGTTTGCCGTCCCGGTAAGGCCGGTAGCGGTATTGCCGCGCCAGCGTCATGCCGCCCGCCTTATGCGCCGTCTGGAGGATGCAATCCCCCTGCGCCGGAATCTGGCTGGCGTCACTCACCAGCAGGATGCCGGAGGCCGTCTTCTTGGTCTTACTGGTCTTGGCCTTACTGGTCTTGGCCTTATTGGCCTTACTGGTCTTGGTCGTGGTTGTCATACCTGTTCTCCTGTGTGCATCCTGGTCCGGCCATAGAGGCAGCTACGGTAAGCGTCACTGTCTGGCATTGTCCAACCACTGGCCGGATTTGTGGGCCTTGTCCGCCGCCTCCCTGGTCGGGTAGTAATCCGTCTCGCGGCTGCATGGGCCGCAAGTGGAGCACCATGTCCCGATGTAATACCCGGCGGCGCTCTGGCACACCTGGAAGTCCAGATGCCGGTGGCACTCCGGGCAGTTGGGGGCGGCCCCGCTAAGAACGGTTTCCCTGGGCATCATTGGCCTTAGCTCCCCGATTCCTTGGGCGGACTGATGCGGAGCACCAGGAAGGGTTTGCCGGGCTTGGTACAGGCGTCGATAATCTCCGGCGTGACGCCATAGGTCAGCAGGGCGATCCTGTCGATGGTGGGGCGTTGGGACGTGTAATGGCTGACGCGGTTGCCGTCCCACTCGAAGGACCCGATATTGTTCTCAGCCAGGAGCACCTGTATCTCGTCGCTCAGGCTTTTGCGTTTCTCTTCATGGGCTTCGGCTTCGGCCTTCTCCCCCTGGTACAGGCCCATCAAGTGATGGAGCCGGAGGGAATCATCGTGGATCAGGGGGAGGGCGGCAAACGGGATGTAAATGACAGGGGGCTTATTGGGCATGACCCCATGGTAGCCGGTAGGTTACTGGGAGTCAAGAGGGGAAAGGAGTACCAAACCTTGGTACTGGGGCCGGGCCAGTGGGAATAGCCCGGCCCCGGTACACTTCTCCCTCTTTAGGTCCCTACGCAGGGGAGGGAAAGTCGAACAGAACCCCATCCCCGGCGTCCCAGCCGGTGGTGGGAATGATCCGCAGGGGGTTGGCCGCGTCCCTGGTGTAGTCGCCGGGCAGGGGGCCTTCCTTCTGCCGGATACCGTTGCGGTGGACCAGCAGGGTGCCGTTGCGGCTTGCCGCCGGGGCCGTCAGCCAGGAGTTGTCCGCCTGCCGGATGGCAGCTACGGAATAAACAGGCGGGACCAGGGAGGGCGGCACCACGGGAGCCGGGGCGCTGATGACCAGTTCCGCCGGGTTCACGGTACTGTCCACGGTTACGGTGAGATTGGCCCCGATGCGGGCCGTGACGAACCTGCCGCCGGTCACGCCGTACACCTTGAGCGTGGGCGGGGGCGCGGCATCGGCGGCCATGACCTGGATCTGGTCCGGCGTGATGCGGGTGCCGGGTTGCTGGGCCAAGAGGGCCTGGGCCTTGGCCAGCAGGAAGGCTCCCAGAGTTCCCAGGGCTCCCAGGAAGCCGTAACGGGTCAAGCGGGTGGCTTCCATACTCAGCCCTCCAGGAGTTTGGCGATAGCCGCGTCCAGGGCCTTCTGGGCCGCGCTGACGGCGGGCTGCTCCCGGAGCCAGTAGGCGGCTTCAATCTCCGTCATCCCCAGGAGTTCAGTCAGGAAATACCGGACCTTATCCCCGTTGGTGCTGGTCGGACTCGTCAGCATCCGGTATTCCCCGGCGGCGTTGCGCCACGTCCCTTTGACCAGCAGACCAATGGAGCCCCCGCTGGCGGCATCTTCGGGCGTGACATTCTCAGTCTGAGGACCCAGGCCACGGGCATAGCCCTCCACGGTAATGCCCAAGTTTGCGTAAGCAGCCAGCAGTTGCTTTAACTGGGCTGCGGTGACATCGTGAATTGATAGGTTACTCATGACCGGATCATATAGCAACCTTGGCCCGCCGTCAACTAGGGCCTGATCTGAAATCCGCCGAATCCGCCCGAAGCAATCCCACACCACTCCGTAGCGCCGGGCTCTGGAATACTGTAGCGCGATGACATCGTGAATTGATAGGCTACTCACCCAGCTTCTCCCTCCTCCGGCTCCGCTCCCGTTGCCGTTCCCGCTCCAGGTAATACTTTGTCCAGGACAACCGTTGTCCGGCGGTGGCCTTCCTGCCGGTCGCGCCCACCCAGGTGGCCACGATCCTCCAGGCCGCCCAACAGGTCCGCATGACTATGGCCTGCCCGCTCTTGCTCACCCAGTCCCGGTTACGCTCCACCTTCCAGCGTTCCCCGTGGCGCTTCCAGCAGAGGCCCAGGGTCCACCGATTAGGCCGGGTGATGAGCAGTACGCCGTCCTTAATCTTCCAGGTCATGCCGCTTTCACTCCCTTCCTTCTGCCGGTCCATCGCCCTATATCCTGCCTCCACTCGCCCAGGGGGCAGTCCTCCTTCAGAATGTCCATCCGCTGCCAGCGCGGGAGGCACAAGGAGGCCGCCTGCTCCGTGTCATAGGCCAGATCATTGGACCAGCCATGATGAAGCCGATAGCACGCCTGATCCCCGCTTTCGGACCCTCCCACCTGACTGGCAAGGAGGATTTTGTATTCTTCCAGTTCCGCCAGGGGCGGCGGATCGGGCAGACGGAAGACCCACTGGCCTCTCTCCATGCTGAACTCGTGGGGCACCACTGGCCATCCTTCTACTGCATGAGCGGTTGTACCTGCCAGTTGGCGGGCACGATGTTCCAGCCGTTCTCCGCCGTGGCGTAGGTAGGCGTAGGCACCAGGATGTAGGGCTTGGTCAGAGTGCCGTCCGCCATCCGGAACCGCATCAGTTCTAGGCCTTGGCAACTGGCCTGTATGCACTTCTGCCACTCCACGATCACAATGGTGGCCTTCAACTGGTCCGGGGCCACCCTGGTCTGGGCACGGCCCAGGACCCCGATAACCAGGGCGATGAACACGGCCAGAATCGTGGTCACCACCACGGAAACGATCTTCCGCATATTTCCGTTCAATGGGTTTGTCATTGTCAGAGTCTCCTTGCAATCCAACTTGCCTTACTCATATCCGTGACGGACTCCAGGGAGCGTCTTAGCTGCCCCGCCGCCCGCTTCCCCCGCACTATGACTACCAGATGCTCCACCGCCTCCCCGTCCCAGGACGGCTGGAAGTTGAACAGGGAGGCCGTCATTTTCGGGTCAAATGGCATGGCGGCGGCCAAGACCCCCAGGGCGTGCTTCACCACCCCATCGGGCACGTCCCTGCCCCGGTTCATGCGTCAATCCCCCCGCCCTGCTCCCTGCTGAGGGCCTTGGCTTCCAGCATGGCCTCCTCCGGCCCATAGACCGGCTGAATGACCCTCAGAATGGCGGCCATGATAACCTGACTTTCCGTAATATCCTCCGCGATCAGAGCCAGATAATCGCCTGCTGCCCCGTTTGCCACAATCGAGGTAATCCCATGCCCCTCCGGCGTCCGCGTCCGGAGCATACTACAGATATCGGCTTGCGCTTCCGTGTCCCGTTTCGGGTTCTTCCGGACCATGTTGTCAAACATCCGCCCCAGGTAATGCGCCATCTTGGTGCAGAGCCGATCCGTCTCACTATCCACTTTCGCGTCACGGGTGTGGCATAGCTTCCCTGTTTTCATTGGGTAACCTTCCTCTCTTTCCTTCTTGAGAATACCGTCCCGGCCAGCATATCCCAGCCTTTACCAGTAGTCAATACCCCACCCCTTTGGCCCGCTTCCGCTTCCTCCCTACCCCTTCAGCGCCCCCCACCGCTCCGCCAACTCATGGCTGCTCCTGACCGGCGCGAGGAGCCGGGCGGTTCCTTCCATGATCGCCTGCATGAGGGAGCAGAACTCCTCCGCGATCTCTTCGTCCAACTCGAATATCAACTCATCGTGAATCTGCAACAGGGGCAGGCAGCAGCAATCCGTATACGCGGCCCGGAAGTATTCCACCAACTCCATGCCCTGGGCCATGGCCAGCTTGATGAGCCCCTGGGCACTGGACTGAATCGGCATATTCCCGGCCTGCCGCAACCCGGCGCTGATGATCCTGGGCACCCGGCTGCGGGCTTCCGGAATCCGCCGAATCCGCCCGAAGCAATCCCATACCATCCCGTGGCGTCTGGCCCTGGAGTATTGCAACTCCATCCACTCCGCGATCCCGTAGTAAATCTTGAACCAGTTCCGGATGAACGTCTCCACTTCCTCCAGGGGCCAGAACGGCCCGCCGTTCACCTGGATATTGCTCTGCGCCCCCAGGGCCGTCTGCCCGTACAGAATCCCAAACCCCACCGTCTTGGCGGGCAGGCGGTAATTCTGCTTGAAGTGCTTCCAGGCGGCCTTTTCCCCTTCCAGCCATTCCGACACCGCCCCGGCCTCCTCCGCTTTGGCCTTGTCCGCCAAGGCGTAGTATCGGGGGTCCAGGCGGAAGGCCTGCACCGCCGTCTGGGTGTGGATGTCCTTATTCTGCCGGAAAGCGTCCAGAATCGTCCGGTCCCCACTCAAATCCCCTGCGAAAACCATCTCGATCTGGCTGAAGTCCAGGGAGGCCAGAATCCTCCTTCTCCCATTGACTCCCCGGCCCGCCATGAAAGCGTTGCGTACTTCGTTCCCCAATTCCGTCCTAATGGGAATGTTCTGTAAATTGGGGTCCTCACTCGTTAGTCTCCCCGTCTCCGCTCTCGTATACTTGAAAGTTGTGTGCAGTCTTCCATCCGGCCACACCATCTTCCCCAGCTTCTCCGCATACGTGGTCCTTATTTTGGTGAATCCCCGGCCATCGGAAATATGCCCCACAACCGGGTGCTGATCCTTGACGCTGGAAAGCATCTCATCGTCAGTCGTTTCCCGGCCTCCTTCCGTGTAACGAATTTGCCCCGGCGGCTTGAGATTCAATTCATGAAACAAAAGATCCGCAACTTGGTCCCCGCTATTCCAGTTGATTACTCTGCCTATTTCCGCTCTGATTTTGTCTCTCGTCTCCTCTTCCAGCCCCCGTAATTTAGCCGCTAAATTGTCCAGGACCGGGATATCCAGGGTGATCCCGTTCCGGTGGTACTCCTCAATCATGGGGAGAGCGCCCAGGTCCAGGCGGCGGACGTTGGGCAGACAGGGGGCGTCCAGTATCCGGACTCCGTTGTAACAAACCTGGGGTGGTGGCATGGGAGTTTAGCGGCTAAAGTGGCCGGGGGCGGGCATAGGGCACTCCTCAGTGTGGATTGGGGCCGCCCAGCACCCCAGTCGGTATACCAGGGTACTAGGCGGGCTATTACTACGGTTAGGCCGCCGGGGGAATGGAGGCGTCCGGCCACTGGGTATCGAGGCCCCCCAGGGTCATGTTGATGTTGTCGAGGCGGGTCACCAGGGCGTCCAGGATGGTGGGGTCCGGCAACTGCGCCTTCAGGTTAGCGATCTCCGCCAGGGCTTGGATAATCTCCGCCTTCATGGCGGTGTAGTCGCCCTGGATCTTGGTAAGAGCACCTTCGGCCAGCGTCAGCCGGTCTTGGATGTCTTTGAAAGTAGTGGCCATAGTTTGTAACTCCTTCGCAACTTCCGGGAATAACAGCTTGAACAGGGAGCCGGGCATTTAATACCCTCCCGTCTGATACGGTATCATGAAGTCAGACTGCCCTCCACTCTCCGCACCAGTTGAGCACGCGGGTAATGGGGTAGTGGGAAAAGACCAGACCGGCGGCCAGATCATGGACGGCGGTGGGCGGGTAACAGTGGCAGACTCCATCCCCGGCCACGTTACACTTGCTGGTGGTGCCGCCGTAGGGGCAGCCAGGGACGCCACAGGGCACGTCCAGAATGTGGGACGGAATCGGTTCAAAATACCGGCAATCGGAGCATCTACGGACGGGCGGGGGCATGGGACTACCCCCGCAACATGGTCAAGGCCGCCAGAATCAGGAGCCCGGCCCCGGCTCCGTGCAGGGCGGCAAACAGTTCCACGCGGGGCAGGGATTCCGATGGAATCCGGTTCATGGGGCGGAGCACCAGCCGCCAAAGGGTCAGATAGGCTTTCAACATACGACCTCCGTGGCTTACAGATTAGGCTCACTGGCGGTAAAGATGCAAGGGGAAATTGCATACTGGAGTTAGTGGTCCTTAAACCTGCCACGGCGGGCTTCCTCAAAGGGGACGCGGGCGAATAGGCGCTCCAGGGGTTCGATACCGTCTATTAGCCTCTCCATCTTCTGCCGGACGACGGGGGAACAGGACTTCTGGCCGCCACTCTCCAGGCGTTTGACCGTCTCCGTGGTGACATTCAAGTACGAGGCCAGTTTAGGTTGGGACCAGGAGTAGTATTCCCGCAGGGCTTTCACAAATTCCTTGATCCGGTCCCCTTCGTTGTCGCTCTCAAAAGACGGGCGGGGGTAAGTGTAATCCCTCTCAGGGGGCCGGTGGAGCCGGAAGGACCGGGGGACCACCACGGCGGCCAGATCCTCCGCCAGACCGGCGGGTACGGCGTCCTGGGACTCGAAAACGAACTGGACCCAGTTCTCAACACCCATGAGCCGATTGACGATCAGGTACAGGGTGGGCGTCAGGTGCCTCATCGGTTTTTTTCCTCTTCCAGCTTGTCCAGTTCCCTCAGACCGGCTTCCAGGTCCTTCAGGTAGCTTTCCCGCTCCAGGAGGCCCAGGCCGGAAACGGACTTCTGAAGGTTGAC
>OFOO01000008.1_pt1 | contig 20850 bp, 35 predicted proteins | sample 1542381 | NCBI WGS metagenome assembly OFOO01 (sample SAMN04958509, study PRJEB24370) | sediment metagenome | isolation source: lake sediment | place: USA: Lake Hill lake, St. Paul Island, Alaska | collected 2013
TGAAGGAAACTGAACCTACTGCTCGTGGCAGGGTGAAGTACGTTGCGAATGCTTCTCAAGTTTGCAACCGCTACGTAGGTCAGTCTCGAAGAGAGAAATTACCACAAGGCTAATTCCGTAAGGAAAAAGCTTTGTGAGTCCAGAACCCTAGATTCCTTAAGCATCAGGCTATTACAAAGTCGTTGGTACAAGGAGACCAATAATATTATGCCAGAAATCAGAATTATTGAGAAGAAGGATGCGCAGACTCAGACCAAGCCGGTAGTCATTTTCTGTATACCCGGGAGCAATTTTTCCGGCACATTCCTCAAGTGCTGGACAGATTTTTTGATGAAGTGTATCATGTCCGGTATTCAACCTATCCTGAGCAATGCGGAAGATGCTGTCGTCTTTTATGTGCGCAATAAATGCTTGGGTGGAGACATACTTAGGGGTGTCGATCAAAAGCCTTTCGACGGGAAATTGCCCTACACACATATGATGTGGATTGATTCTGACATTATTTTCACTTTTGAGCAATTCGCTATGCTCATGAACCGGAATCTTCCAATAGTGGCAGGGCTGTATAAGACCGCCGATGCGGTTACTTACCCGGTGGTCATGAAGTGGGATAATGAATTTTTTCTCGAGCATGGCTATTTCAAGTTTCTTCAGGAAGAAGATATTAAAGATAAGAAAGAGCCATTCGAGGTTGTCTACACCGGGTTCGGGTTCCTGCTCGCCAAATATGGGGTGTTTGAGTCGCTTGAATACCCGTGGTTCCGTCCGGTTTGGCAGAAAATTTCGGATAAAATTCAGGATTTCTCCTCTGAAGATGTTTCCGTTTGTCAATTATTTCGTGAAAAAGGACACAAAATCTTCATTGATCCTACGGTTAAAGTAGGCCACGAGAAACGCCGGATAATCATGTAGTTGGATACCTCGTTATCGAATTTCTGTGAAAAAAATAAAAAACTATTGACATGGAATTAAAAATTCTGTATATTTCTATTTACGGAAAATAGCAGATATGTAATTCCATAGGGAAGGATTGCTATGATAAAAAGTAAAGGATTAGATGAGGAATACAGAAAGGTCACTATAACCTTGGGAGAAGAGCAAGAGAACTTCTTGGACGAGATTCGAAGGAAGATTCGGAAGAATGGGGGTTCGGCTCTTGCTCGTACCGAGGTCATCAGAACGGCAATAGAAGTTTTAAAATGTCTGAAGGTAGACAATCTCAATTTGTCTGGCATTAAGAATGAATTTGAGTTGTTTGAGAAAATAAAGAAAAGTCTTTAAAAGGAAATTCAAAATGGCTGAAAAGAAGAAATTCAATATTAAGAGCCTCTTTGTTCAAACTGAGGAAGATCCGGAAGAAGTTGTCTCAACCCATGTCGCGACCTCTCCAACCCTTACATCTCCGGTGATGCATGCCACCACGTCTGTGGCAACAGTGGACCCGACCATCTCGGCATCATTAACTAAGGCTCTGGAGGACGCAAATCTGCCGAGTTATGACTATCTTGAATTTGCTGAAGCGGTGGATCAACAGGCATCTATTATATCCGATGAGGCAACAAGATTCAAAAGCGTTGCGATGATAGCCAAACAGATGGGGGCTACGCCGGAGAAGTTGGTGGAAGCAGCCAATCATTACTTGAATGTACTTAAGGGGAAGGAAAACGAGTTCGTGACTGCCATGCAGGATAGCATGGGAGCCGTCAATCAGACAGAGAAGGAAATACAAAGTATAGACGTGAGAATGTCTGAACTCAAGACAGAGATGGATTCCCTTCAAGAGCAAAAAAAGACCAAGATAGATGGTATTGCAAAAAACAAAGAGAAAATAGATCAAGTGAAGGCTGGTTTCTACACAACCCTCAAGGTATTTACTGACAAGATAACATCGGACATAACGAAAATAAACACATATCTTAAGAAATGAGGTGACAAAATGAACATGGAAGACATGGGCCAAAAGGCCAAGTCGTTCTGGGAAAAACCTGAAGGCAAGTTCGGGGCCGTGGTCCTGGCCGGTCTTCTTGGTGGAGGAGCTATTCTTTTATACAAGATGCTCCCAGCTCTCATAACTTTGTGTACGAATACCCTTTATTTAATGGGATTGCTGGCCGTGATAGGAATTATAGGATATGTGGTTCTCGACCCAAGAAACAGGGCACTAGCCTTTTACATGTACCGGGGAGCCATGAGGAAAATAGCCGGGGCATTCATCCAGTTGGATCCAATAGCCATTCTAAAGACCTACATAGAGACCCTTCGCACCTCGCTTGGGAAGATGGATGCCCAAATAAGGAAGCTCAAGGGCACAATGGGCGGGGTCAAGAGAATGATGGATGAGAACGCAGCGGCTGCGAGGGAAAGTATGGCAATAGCCGCCCAGGCGAAGGAGAAGGGGAAGCAGAGTATACTTATTCTCAAGTCCCGCAAAGCAGGTCGTTTACAGGAATCCAACATGTCCCTGCAGAAACTATACACCAAGATGGAAGTTCTTTACAGGGTGCTCAGCAAGATGTACGAGAACTGTGGTATCCTGCTTGAGGACACCGAGGATCAGGTAAAACTAAAGGAAGCCGAATGGAAGGCCATCCAGCAAGGCTATAGTGCCATGAAATCTGCCATGTCGGTCATCAACGGCGACAAGGACAAGCGGGCGATTTACGAAGATGCACTTTCTTTCATTGCTGATGACCTCGGAAATAAAATTGGAGAAATGGAAAGATTTATGGAGATGTCTCAGTCTTTTACGGACGGGATTGACCTCCAGAATGGCGTATTCGAGGAGAAGGGCTTGGAAATGCTGGAAGAGTGGGAGAAGAATGCTGACTCCTGGATACTCGGGGAGGATAAGCAGAATCTCATTCAGAAGGCTAATAATGAAAAAGAAGTCCTTGACCTGAATTCTCCGGTTCCGCAGAGAATCGCAAACAACAACCAGTTCAAGGGTTTGTTCGAGGTGGAGCAGAGAGTAGCCACAGACAAAAACGTAAACACTAACTTAAACTAAGAGGAGGCAGATAATGCCAGTGCCTAAAGGAAAACTGACGCCGTTCACGAAGATCCTGATCGTGGCAGTGCTCATCGTCGGAGCGTATTTCGGGATCAAATCTCTTCAAAACAATGGGGCACTGAATTTCATAGCCCCATCCAAGAAGGGATCTGAAACGTCCCGTCCCGCATTCAAGGGGGCCAAGGGCGACGTGGTTAAGGTTGGGGTGGTCACATGGGGTGGATATGCTGGCGGTCAGTATTTCAATGGCGGGTTCAAGCCTTCCAAGGACTCCCGGTTCTTTACCGAGTACGGGATTCTTGTCGAGTTCAAGGTCATAGACGACTTCGCAGCTTCCCGGGCAGCATGGAAGTCCGGTGAAGTCGATCTCCTTTGGCAGACTGCCGATGCTTTCCCGACCGAGGCTGAGGCTCTTAAGGAGTACGATCCACAACTGGTATTCCAGGCCGACTGGAGCCGTGGTGGTGATGCTATTGTTGTCCGTCGAGGTATTAACAGCGTGAATGACCTTAAGGGTAAAAAAATTGCAGTGGCTTATGGGACGCCGTCGAATACCTTTATTTTATGGCTTTTAGAAGCCAATAATATGTCTTGGAAAGATGTTCAACTCGTACAAGTCAATTCGGCTATCGACGCGGCCGCCATGTTCAAATCTGGTAATGTGGACGGGGCAGTTGTCTGGTCACCTGATGACCAGGACTGTGTGGTCAAGGTAGCAGGATCTAAGGTTCTGAAGAGCACTAAGGAGGCCACGAATATTATCGCGGATGTATTCATGGCCAAGAAGGCATACATTGAAAGTCACGAGAAAGAATTGCACGGGCTCGTTGAGGGCTGGCTCCGTGGTGCCGCCGAAATCAACACGTCGGCCGAGGCCAAGCAAAAGGCTTCGCAGATTCTGTCCGTGGGCATGGGCCAGGACGGGGGGTTCTGCCTGAATGCCATCAACAATACCAGACTGTGCACGTTCGGAGATAACAAGGGGTTCTTCCAGATTGATGGGTGCAATACTTGTGTAAGCGGTGAGCAACTCTATACCAAAATGGGGGGAGTTTACCAGCAGTTCGGTATCATCAACACGCCACCACCGGCGTGGAGACTCGTAAGTAACACGAGCATCCTGCGTGGTATAAATCTTGCCGGAGTTGAGCATGAGGCTGAAAGCATGCAACAATTTTCGAAGCCGACCCAGAAGGACGTAAGCGCCCCTGCATTCGCCAGCAAAGCGGTCAGTATAGTGTTTGCATCTGGTTCAGCCGTGCTTAGTGATGATGCCAAATATACCCTTGATAAGGAAGTAGTTCCAACCCTAAAAGCATTCGGAAGTGTTAGAGTCAGGGTGGAAGGTAACACGGACAATGTTGGCGGCAGGGAATCAAATGTAGTGCTCTCAGATAAGCGTGCCCGGTCTTCTGTGAACTATCTAGTAGAATCCTTTGGGTTTGACCGGAATCGCTTCATTGAAACAGGCAATGGTCCGGACAAGCCAACAGCAGATAATGCCACGGCAGAAGGACGTGCCAAGAACCGTCGTACAGAATTTCAACTGTTGAACTAAGGGAGTCAAGTGTGTTTTACTCAATCAAAAATCCTCCCCAGTGGCTCCTCGATGGGCTACTGGCGGAGGATGACCCAAAAAGTAAATGCCCTGATTGTCAGGTAAAGCCTGGAAATCCACATGGGGAGGGGTGTGATGTCGCTCGGTGCCTGAACACAAAAATTCAAAGGCTTCAATGCGACTGTGGGAAATGTGGGAAAGATCTTTGGACTGGTCGTTGGCCAGGGGTGGATCAAGCCTATAAAGATAGATTGGTTATATATGATACGGCCAGCCAGAGTATCATGTTTGATTTGAATTCCGTGGCTATAAAAGAGCAAAGGAAAAGGCATGAACAAATTGTTTGAACTTCGTGGAAAACTTGATAAAAGACAAGACATGATCATAGGCATAGTGGGATTTATCCTGCTTGTCGGAATATGGTCTCTGATTACTGTGGCTGGTGGTATCCCCAAGTCTCTTTTGCCGGCGCCTTGGGATGTTATCGTATCTTTCAAGGCGTTGCACTTTGAAGATGCCTTGGTTAGGAATATGCTCTATTCTATCAAGCTGAATCTGTTGGGTTATCTGGAAGCCATTGTTATTGCCCTTCCTTTGGGGTTTGCGATAGGGCTATTCCCTGTGTTTCGATCCGCTTTCAATAAGTACATTGATGCCCTACGATTTTTGCCCCTGGCAGCAATCACGGGTTTGTTCATTTGCTGGTTTGGTATTGATGACAATATGAAAATTCAATTCCTTGCGGTGTCTATCATTGTTTACCTGATTCCGGTTGTCATTCAGAGAATAGATGAAACGGAAGAGGTATATCTGCAGACAGCACATACGCTCGGGGCAAGCATGTGGCAAAAAATATTCTATGTCTTTATTCCTTCCGTTAAGTCCAGAATTATTGATAGCATACGAGTTCTTGTTGCTATTTCATGGACATACATAACGATTGCCGAGGCCTTGAACATGGGATCGGGAGGTATCGGAGCCTTGGCTGTCCAGTGCGGTCGGAAGAGTCAGGTGGATAAAGTGTTCGCAGTTTTAGTCCTAATCATCTTGATAGGATTCCTTCAGGATAAAGCTTTTGAATGGATTGACCGGAAATTGAATCCTCAAAAATATTCATAGACTGAAGTGCCTGAATCTCAACAAGAGGGAATTTTAATGTACGAGAATAATATTATGTTTACGAATACAAATGCACCAGATGTTATAGAGTTGAAAAATGTGAGCCAATCCTATGATGGGGGCAAAACCTTCATTATCAAAGATTGCAATCTTCTCATAGAGGATAAGACACAGCGTGGAAAAATCATTGTTATTCTAGGCGTAAGTGGGTCGGGTAAAACGACGATTCTTCGGTACATTTGCGGGCTACAGAAACCCACGGCCGGCGAGGTCCTTATCAATGCCAAGCCAATAGGATCTGTGGCCATCGGCATGGTGTTCCAGCAGTATTCGTCATACCCCTGGCTCACAGTCTTGGAAAACGTCGAGCTGGGGCTCAAGTTTAAAGGCGGTCTGAGCAAGAAAGAAGTGAAGAACAGGGCCATGGATATGATTAAACTTGTGGAGCTCAGCGGGCATGAAAAGAAATTCGCCAAATACCCCACCCTTTCCGGAGGTCAGCTGCAGAGAGTGGCCATAGCCCGGAGCTTGGTCGCGGCTCCAGAGATAATCCTGTTTGATGAGCCATTCGGGGCTTTGGACACAAATACGAGGCTAAAGATGCAGGACTTGGTTGTATCTCTTTTTCAGAAGATTAATGTCACCATTGTTATGGTGACCCATGATATATCTGAGGCGGTGTACTTGGGAGATGAGATTTTTATTATGCGGGCTAATCCGGGCAAGATAGTGAAACAGATACCGGTCACCCTCCCGTATGACCGAGATAAGTCTATTAAAAGGGATAGAAGTTTCATTGACCTGACCTATGCTGTTGAAGATTGTTTGTCTGACATTCATAAAGAATTCTCATGACTGGGGCAAGGCAGACAAGTGGATTGAAGAAAACGCAGATGAAACTTACCCTGGTTTTAAGAAGGCGTTTCCTCAATTCCCATTTACAGATGTCACCTACTATGGTCGTTGTAAGAAAATATTAAGTCTAATCAGCGGAAAGGATTGAATCATAATGCGGAAACTTTTTTGTGCGGCTCTAATTTGTCTTTCTTGTTCCTTAGCCCACGGCTATAGTTACACGGCTTTATCTTTACTGACCCCGGAGAAATCCATAGCAGTCAATCCTTTCTTCTACGCGGATTGCAAAGGGTTTGTTGGGTCGAGCCTGTTTCTCGGATATGGGATGACAGCTAAAAGCGACATCTGGATGCAGATGAGCCTGTTCAATACCGGCGGGAATTTCTTTTCAGCGATGGTCAGGTATGATCTTGGTAAATCCAATATTCTTGCCCTGGCAGTCAGCCCTGTCTGGTTTTCCCCTCAATATCATTTCATATGGGAAAACGATCGGATAGCCCTACAAGCCAATGCCGTGGTTCAATGCTCGTACGACTATCTGGACAAGCCGGCTATGTATGCAGTGCTCTCTCCAGTAGTAAAATTGTTTAAAGGTATTGACGTGTTCGTTGAAGTTAATCCAGGATACTATATGCAGGACGGAGATTTCGCTAGTCTATGGACGAGATCCGAAGGCTTCGGTCTTGATTTAGTGGGTGGGATTGGTTTTTCTGTTGGACAATGTATATTTTCAGTAGCCTGTCCGGTTTATGACATAACCAATGCCGCCACTCCAACGGTCGGCTTCTGGTTCTATTACAGAAAATGACCGGGTGGCTCCAACACTATATGGTAGAAGATGCTCTTTATTCAATACACGAATTGACCAAAATAATAAAGGAGATATGATGAACAGATCAAATGCCCAGAGATTGCAGTATGATTGGAGTGAGGTGGATAAATGGCTATCAAAAAATCTGGGTGTTCCTTATCCTCTTTTTAAAAAGTCGTTTCCTAAGTTTCCTTTTACTGATGCCACATATTACGGTCGTAGAAGGAAACTAACGGGCGGAGCAAGTCGTACCTATGCTGCCAGGAAAACTTTATACGAAACTATAGGTACCATGGACATGAAAGAAGTGTCAGGTCTGGACGCCCTTTCGGCTATGAAGAAACTTCTTGGTTTTATTGACAAACAGGGCAAGACACATGTGGAAATCGTTCGTCTTTCTGACCCGGATTCGTTGGAAATTCGTAGATTTACCCGATAGCAGATTCAGGGTATAAAAATGAGCCAAATTGATGAAATCAATGCGATTCGAGAAATCAATGCGATTCAAGCTACGTCCTATCAAAAAATGATTAAGGACGAGGCTATTAAGCTGATTAAATCAAATCGAGTTAAAGCAGCTGATGTAGCTTTGATAGAAGCTGCTAAGAGTTTTGGTACAATACTCAAATCAAAGATGGAGTCAAAGTGACCACCCCCACGGGCTTTCCATTTCTGGAATTTGTAAGGGTCCATATACACCCAAAAAGGAGTTGTTTTTATGCCAGTATCATTAAGAGCAGCCGTCAAGAACAATCTCTTGGCGACGAATTATTTCTTTGTTCGGGAGTCGACGAGCGAGAACGGGAACTCGGTTTTTATCTTAACCAAGAAAGTGTCTGGCCGGCCGGTGTCCATACATCTTGAGGTCATCAAAGGTGGGTTATGGATCAATCCCCCGAAATATACGTTCACGTCCACTATCTCTCATTTCGATTTCTTGGAACAAGAGACGCGATGGACACGACGCAAGGACACTATTACCAACGTCGTCGCTGCCCTGATGAAGGCCGCAGTCTGGCCATTCATTCAGAACAAGAAGTTTTTCTCGGTGAATGAGAATTGTGCATCCTTCAAGAAAAAGGAAGGGCTTAAGAACCGGGTCATGGAAGAGTTTCAGGACTGCCTTAACCCGAAAATTCGGGAGAGGCGGGACAAGGAGACATTGAAGGACCTTAAAAAGAAAGCGGATGCCCTGCTCAATGGTTAGTATTTGTGTATATTCCGGAGGCATTACTCCCATAACTGTACTTGCTGGAGGTCTTATGAAAAAGTTTTTGTGTTGTGTATTAGTTTTTGCTTTTGCTCTTTGTTTATGTACATCGCCAGTAACTACGCCAACAGGCTCTACGTATCATCCGCCGGGTTCTGTTACTATCGATTCAATTCCCAATGGAGCGAACATGAGATATGCAGAACTCACACATTCTACAAGTCCTGCAGGCTGGACGACAGTTGTCCCTTGGATGCAAGCGGTACATAATCCGAACCTCGGAAGCGCGTCACATGTTTCAGTCGCTTATTTGCGAATGTACTCTGTATCAACTATGGGTGATACGATCCTTCTTGGTAGCAGTTACTATGATCAAAAAGTCTTTTCGACGACGAATGATGGCGGGATGTTTTCGATGCAGCCTTCATGGTTTGCCGTAGATACTCATACACCAATGCTTGCTTCAGCCACGTCTGGATTGCTCGAATTTGATCCCTCATCGGATCAAATGCATATTTGGCATTGGTGGATTGATAGAGCGTTATTGCCTGCTAATTCTAAGTTTATTTTCTGCCAAGCGAAAGTTCTATTATCGGGAGCTGCCTGTATTCAAATGGGAGCTGATTGGTGGAAGACGATCGACGCGCAGTGGGCTGGATTGCACGTTAACAATATGGAAGTTGGTGTGACAAATTGGTACTTTGCTAGTCCAAGTTGGCAGATGATAACATTGTCTACAAAGCAATAATCAACTTGGAAGAGGAGACGAGCAAATGAAATCACACGTCAGTAAGGATCAAGCTGTAAGGACTCGGGCAGATCATGAGTTGCATGTTAAGCATTGGGGGAATGAGAAGAAGCAATCAGGCAAGTGGTTATCGAAGCAGGACTATGAAAAGAAGACAGGGAAGCCTGGTCAGTCGTAAAACTCTTTCAAGTGGGGGTCCTAAATGGGTTTTTTTCTAAGGTTGGTAGAGGTAGTTGTCTTCACAGTTGTAACGACTGCTGTGGTGATAGTGACTACGAAGATTGTTGAAGGCATAGTCAATGATGAGCGGTAAGGGTGGAATCCCAGCCGGTTATGAGCGCCAAGTGAGCTACCCTATTGGGAATGGCAATTTTTAGCAGGATAATTGAAGGAATGCTACGCATTCCATTTTGTAAATTTTTTTTAAAGGAGTTTTTTTATGCCTTCACTTCATGTTCGCCATGGTGGTACCAGTCGTGAAATTCCTTTCGAGGACATTTTTACTGACCAGAATCTGGAAGCGCTTGGATTGACAGCCGCGACTACGCCACAAGCCATGAACCCGACCCAGATAAAGCAACTGGTATCCTCATTCTTGGATGTCAATCTCGCTGATTTTGATGCGTATGAAATCGATTTCCATAAGAACCAGAACATCACAGTCCGGCCGGAGGCCGAGTTCGGGGACATGGACAAGACCCGCCGGGACGCTCTTCTGAGAGGGTGGCGGAACGATATTTGCGGAACAAATCTGACCAGGAACGGGTCGGTGTCTGCAGATCTGTTCGTGGGGTTTCTATTGGGAAAAGGCTGTTCCATTGAAGAGGCCACCGATGTTCAGATGTTCAAGGAGGCTCTTGACTTCGTTCTAAATCCGAACAAGGAAATTTGGTGATTAATGGCCTCTCGATATGACATTGCAAAGGGAGTGCAACCGAAAAATGGACCTGTTCTGAATAGGGCGGAATCCCCAGAACAATTGGCTGCGCTTGAGTGGCTGAAGCAACAGCAACATCCGGAACCTGCAGATAGAGATGAGCCTGACATTATGCGGCATGTTAATGAAATTGGCAAGTTAGAAGAGTCAAAAAAGATGCTTGAGAAATTAAAAGAAAGGATGTTATGATTAATATTCATGTTTTAGACAAGGAATCAATTACTGACCCCATGTTTGATTTGATTCCAGGGAAACACGGACACATTCTTGGTAAAGAGGGGGAAATCAAAGAGGTTAGCGGGATGAGGATGGTTGTTCCATTTTTGGATATTAGCTCGGAAACCATACACCAAATCTCAGAGTTTATCGATGATATGGATGGTACGGTTACCCATCCTGAAGTAACCCTCATCATTAAAGAGGCTGGCCATATTTCAGCTAAAATAGGCATATTTGCAATATGAAAATTTGAATTGAACATGTTGAAAGGGAATATCGTCAATATTGTACATTTTCAGAACATCCAGAACTTGAGAGATTTTTTCCTACAGATAGATTTATAATAAGAGACAAAGATCCTGGCAAGGAATATCTCATTATGTTGCATAATCCTGTTCCGAGAAAAAGTGATGGCGCCCATTCTATTTATGATGAGCAGAACGAAGGATCAAGAATTTCGATTAACCTCGCAGATCCTACAACACTTTTCTTTGTAAATATTGCATTGGCAATGCAAATGGATCTCGATGAATGTGTAATATTTTTATGTGATGGACAGGTTGGGGCATATTTTTCGAGAGGATAAGCTATACATACAAGAGTCGGAAAGCTGCGCCATGATCGTAAAGCGACATAAAACTCAGTACCGCTATCCCCAAGACATCCTGCGCGACGGGACATGATTTTACATGGTCCTATGGAGCGATATCATGAGTAGCGCTGTATATCTGAAATTTAAAAAGCCTGTCCCATTGAAGGAGTGGCTGAAGTTCTGTCCGGAGTACGATATCCAATATAGCCCTAATACTGTCGGGCAGAATGTCTTTTATTATGGTGGCTTTGGGGGAGTGCAAATCACATTTGGAGAATCAAATCCAGTTGAGTTACCGGTAATCGGAGATATGATTAATTTTTCAAAAGCCTCCCCGCTTTCTGAGGCTTCGGAAATAACCGTATCCTCTTTCTACGGGAGTAATCTCGACAACATAGCTTTCATAGCGAAAAAGATTCTGGCAAAGTGGAACGGATCATTTACATGCGATGATGAACTTATGGGGCATCTTATCAAACGGGAAAAGAATACCGGAGTCATATGAGATTCCCCCCTAAAGAAAGGATATGAGAATGGCAACTAGGACAAGGATGACGACACCAGCACCACAACAGGAGCAGGACATCAGGATTCAGATGCTCAACTCTTTCATGTCCTGCCCACACAGGGATACGAGTCAGATCAAGAAAGCACATGAAGAGCTTCAACGTCAGGATCCGGTTTTTTACGCCCACTTGGCCTGCTGGTACAGGACCCATGGCGATATTCGGGACCATGCTGAAATATTCGCCTCTTTACTGACGGTAGATCCCTATATTGACAACCGAGAAGTAGGACTTGCTTTGTTCCGGGACATGCCGGTATTCATGAAACATCGCGTATCGGGATTCATCAAGGGCAAGATAGTGAAAATCAGAAAGAAGCTCCCGGGCTTTAAGACAATCGAAGGTGGGAAGAAAATTCCCAATTTTGAGATTGAAGAGAAGACCGTGGGGATATTCAAGAATCATCCGAGTGCTTTGAAAAACGAGGTGAAGCAATATCTTCGGTATTTGGAGGCCAATGATGATCGGTTCGACAACGTGGCTCTCGGACGGTCGAAGGACTTGAAGTCTCTTTACGCTTCTATGAGCATCAAGCCATCCAAGCGTGCCCAAGAAATTCTGTTTGAGAAAAAGTACCCGGATAAGAGTAAGATGAACGTCCTGAAAGAGATTTCCGAGGCGGAACCGGACAAGGCTGCGGAGCTTATTGTCAAGAACAAAATACCTTATACCACGGCGGTCGGTCTGGTTGAGACTCTCACGCCCAGCATCGTGGCAGCGTTAATCAACTCCATGTCACCGCAAGAGCTGATAAATAATATTTCGTCTCTTGAAGCTCGGGGTGTTATGAATAATCCCGGGATCAAGGAAATGATTGAAAAGAAGCTGGAGAAAGCACAAAAGTCTTCCAACGTGGCCGCCCTGAAGTCTAAAGTGGCAAAAAAAGCGGTTAAGGACGAGTCTCTGGCCGAAAAACTGGATAAGGTGGCGGATGCCCAGATTAAGAAACGGGGTACCATCAAAGTTCCTACGGCTATTTTCATTGACAAGTCCGGGTCATTGTCTCAGGCTATCGAAGTAGGGAAGAATTGTGCCGCTCTTATTTCAGGGGCTACGGAATCTACTGTATATGTCGTGGTCTTTGATACCATGCCGAAACAGATATTTGCTGAGGGCAACACCATGTCCGCATGGGAAAAAGCCTTTAAGCCTGTCGTGGCAAATGGTGGTACGTCCATTGGTTGTGCCTTGCAACTTCTGCGGATGAAAAAATATTACGTTGACCAGATTGTAGTGGTGACGGATGGAGGAGAAAACCACCCGGTTGGTCATTTCGCAGCGGTCTATCCGGAATATGTCAAGGAAATGAATGTCAGGCCGACCGTGGTCACAATTCGAGTCGGGACCTGGGAGTCGGCGTTCGTCAACAGTCTTAACGCCGCCGGCATCGAGAATGAGGTCTATGACCCAAGCGGTTCCGATTATTACGGGTTGCCTGGCCTGATTCCGTTACTGTCTAAGAAGAGCAAGTTTGACCTGCTCATGGAAATCATGGATACTCCCTTGCTGAAGAGAAAGCCGTATAGGTGATGGAGATCCTTGACATCATACGCAGTCTCGGGCAGAAAGAAAATACCCTTACTTTGAGGGTATTTGTTTCTCCTGTGTTCAATAACGACACGGTAATCACGCTTATAGATGGGCTTGTTCATAGACTTCGATTGCCCAAAATTATGGACCCCGGATGGTATAAAATACACCCCATAGACCTGAAAAAGGCCTTCATAGTTGGCCCGGCCAATTTGATTGATATTGAGGATTATTTAAGGCACCTTAAAAAGACACGACTCGTTCTTTTATATAAAGACAAAGATTGTTACCAAGCCATACCGCTGAAGAACAATAATGTCGGATTAAATTTTTCAAAACCGGTGCCGATATATCTGGTGTCAGATTTCGTAGATTCATTTGATACGGTTGTCTGTGGGTTTGATGGCGCCAATTTCTGGTATTGGGAAAATGATTCGTCGAATGACCCGGCCAAGGCTGAGTATCTGCGTGATCGTTTCGAGAAGTCTGCCGAGCCGGACACCATCAGGTTCAAGGGCTTGTGCCTGGAAGAGAAGCTAGCGTATGGTCTGCGCTATGCCTTGGACGTGAAGAAGCGGGAGCAGACCAAAGAGGGAATGCTGAAAAAGGACGTGGAGCATGCCGGCGGAAAATTTGTTAAGTTCGCCGAACGGAAGGATCATTATAGTGTCACGTACAAGGTTGATGGTCAGCAGTACACGTCCTACGTGTCTAAGGACACATCACACCACGTTCTAACGGCCGGGATATGCCTACGGGGTGGCGACCATAAGTTCGACTTGGCGAGCCTGGTAACGGTACTCAGAGAAGGCCAGCGCCGGGATCTCATCCATCGATACGACAACACAGAAGAATAGGAGATTTTTATGACAGAAGTTATGCTCAAAGACGATCTGAAGCCCGTGCACCTTGCGGAGATAGTCTCCGTTCTCGGGAGAAGACGTCTTAACGAGAAATTCACGAAGGGCAAACTTGTCCGTCCATTGCACCCTGGTGCCGACGTATATCATACCAACTATCTGGCATATCTGTGCGACTGTTGGTCATTACACTACGGAGCCATGATAGATCCAGTCTATTTTTGGCAGATGATTCTCTGCGAGCTGGCCACCACAGTCAAAGGCTCGCCCGAAGCCTACCGGAGCCACTTCACAGACAGTGCCGAGGAAAAGGATATACTCATCCCGACCAATGATCCTGTTCAGATTAATACGAACGCCCTATGCACAGAGTTGCGGAGCCTCATAAAGGAAGACATTGACATTTTCCTCCCTGAGTTCTCAACGCACACCGAATCCTCTAGGCTCGCCCACAGCGCGGCCTTCTGTGACGCCGTGTCTCCGTTTTACAATTATTCAATGTTCCTGTGTGGCATCCCCCGGGTCAGGGTCATGGGCACAGGCCGGGATTGGGAAATGCTCCGGGAAAATCTTGAAAAACTTAAGGCCATCTTTTCGACCAAGGCGTCTTGGCTTGATGGCATTATCGGCATCAATTTCATGTCAACCGATCCAGAATTCTGGAAGGCCATGCTCGCGCTGGATCGCTGTGGTTCCGGGTCTCAATTTGAGGTCAATGGCTGGATAACGAAATTTTTCATGGAACGGCCAAGGTTTGCGTTGCCGGAGAATTTCAGCGCCCACGTCTCAGAAGTGAACTACCGGAACGTGAGCACGAAAAAGAACTATGTCATGTTTTCGGGATTGTTCAGTAGTAGGGTTTCGGATGGGTATCTGATTCCTGACTATTCCATGGTCATAAACGAAAAAATTAATGAACCCGTCAAGAATTCTGAATTGACAATGGAAATTAAAAAGTGACTGCTCCCACGACTTTCTTTAACGATTTAGTTTAAACCCCGTATAATTACTTAAACCAGGAGCACAAATGAATGACACATTGATAACAGCTCGCTTGGACAATAGATGTGATTACAATGACAACCTAATCTATTGTGCTACGGTGAATCTTACTTGGAATGAGCTCTCAGATTTCAAGAAGGGAGTCGTCACATTACCGGAGCCTTGCCCGACGGTAGACTTCTTGAATCGCAGAACCTTCAACAAAGGGCACCTCGATGAGCGGTGCTATCTGGCCTGCGCCTCCTTGGTATCGGACGGTATCCTGCAGAGAATCCCAAGGGAACTGCAGGAGAGGTTTGGAGAAACTTCTCGGGTCAACCTTGATCCTGCCAATTATAGGGGCGATGATATACTGGCCTATTCTTTTCTTAGAAAGATCCTGACCTTCCAGAAAAAGTTTCAAGAGGTTGAGAATCATCTTTTCCGGACATCCCCGACCTCTGCAGAGCCAGTCAAGGCTTTCGGCATCCGGAAGGCAGGCTATGAGCATCGTGAGATGATAGATCAGGTCAGAATACATGCCTATGATAGCCCTGGGCATTTTGTCGTATCATTGGATACTGGCGCCGACCTGATGGTGCTGGCCATGTTTGGGCCAGAAGCGACACTTGGAGAGATACTGACCAAGGCTGAATCTCGCGTGAAAGACCCTTCAACTGCGGGGCGGATGTCCAAGGGGGAGAGTCTCGTTATCCCTAAACTGGCCTTTGACCTTGAGCACCACTTTGATGAGATGCGTGGACAGAACCTGAAGGTTGATGGAGAGCTGAGCGGAGATATCATTGCAGATGCCGTGCAGTTCATCAAATTTTCCTTGGACGAAGAGGGTGCCAAGCTCCGGTCAGAAATGGCTATCCATACCTTCCGCTATGTCTCCATGAATGATTTTAAAGAACCAAGGCAATTCATATTTGATGAGCCGTTCCTTATCTATCTAAAAGAAAAACCGGAATACCCACCCTATTTCGTGGCATGGATCGGGAATACAGGGGTAATGAAACCAGTAAGAAGCTCATGAGGGCGTTTGATCTCTATAGAGTATCGAAAAGAGTGCCTGTAAAATCAGGATCAGGTAAATGGGAATTAAAGCGTCTTTTCTTGTCCGCATGAGCCCGGACCCGTTTTCAAACAAGTTGATGAGGTCATTGGACCTTTTTGAACCGGGTGCGGGGTTGTCTGTTGAGAGGGTCATGACCGTTACCTGGAAGGACGGGGAAAAGGTCGGGAAGAGGCGTATTGAGAAGATGAAGGAGAATCTGAAAAATGCTTTGGAAAAGACAGGCTATGACTGTTTTGACATAAAATATATGGGGAAGGCATGAACGAGCAGTGTTGGTTCATACGAGGGGTACGGATAGGGAGCAGGTTTTTCGGCTTTCTAGAATTTCATTCGGAGGGCTCCCCTGCCCATGTCACTTTCGATTGGTCAAAAGCAGTCGGGGGAAAGACCTTGGGATTTTACCATTCTCATCCCAGCGGGGTTACCGGCCCTAGTGCCCGGGACGACCGGACAATGAAGGCTTGGGTTATAGCGGAAGGCCGACCTATGATATGCGGGATATTCTGTGATGGTAGCCTGAGGACATTCCTGTATGCGCAGGCTAATGGGGCTAAAGGCACACCTGCCAGCATTTTTTGTTATGAGATAGATGCCATTATCAAAGGGAGACTTTTCTGGGGTGATGTAAATAGTGCAAAGAGCTACAGAAAAGTATATTTGAAAATCCTGTCTAATTAGTTATAGGGGGATAAAATGTTTCATAAAATTCTTTACATAGGGTGTTCCCTGTTCGTAACCGTATTGGTCTTGAACATCCTCCTACACATGATGTTTATTGGCATAAGAATGTTGTGGTTCGGTGCTGAGCTGTTTTTTCTACCGTTGTTAATAGTTGCGTCAGTTTATTTGATCTGGCGTTCACTCCATTTCTGGAGGAAGAAATAATACGATAACGTTTATTCATGAGGAAGCCTACAGAGGGAAAAACACCATAGCCCGGATATCGTCTTTCGGCAAGGTCGTGGTCTGTGGTTGCGGAGCTGTCGGCTCGAACCTCATCGAGAACATGGTCCGGCAGGGATTCAAAACCATTTCCGTTATAGACTTTGACCGGATCGAGGACCATAACCGGCATACACAAGTCTGGGGGCGTAAGGAGATCGGGCATGAGAAGGCTACGGTTATGAAAAACAAGGTGTTCTCCGATCATGGTATTATGATTGAAGCTATTCCCAAAAAGCTCGAGGGGTCCAACATCGGGAAGCTTCTGGTTGGGTCCCTGATCGTGGACGGGTTTGACAATTCTGATAGCCGGCGTATGGTCACTGACCATTGTCGCTCTTTAAAAATCGATTGCCTGCATATCGGTCTCAATGGGGATTATGCCGAGGTCATGTGGAACGATGTGTATAAAGTGCCAAAGGGCGGTGGCAAGGATGTCTGTGAATACCCTCTTGCCCGAAATCTTGTCCTGCTGGCGGTGTCCGTGGCTACCGAGGCCATCATCCGGTTCGTGGACAAGGGTGTTAAAGAGAGCTACACCATAACTTTGGGTGATTTTGGCGTCAGAAAATTCGAAGAATTTGCGGATTATTCGGTAAAAGGCTATCGTATTTAATCTTAAACAAAACCCTTGCTTTATTATATTTATGTACATTGATCAGAAATTGCCTTCCGTCTCCGACACGGAGTTGTAATTATGGATAAAAGATTTGATGAAAAAGAAATAATTCGGTTATTGCATGAGCTCGATAGTAATATCGATGAGTCATACAAAATAAGTATCTGTGGGGGTGCTGCTATTATCGCTGGTTTTGGAATTCCACGAACTACAGGTGATATTGATGTTTTAGCTGTTGAACCAAAAAATAAATCCTTTTTTGAAAGTGTTAAGCGGGTTGCAGAAAATAATGACTTAAAGCCGGGTTGGCTAAATGATGGGGCCAAAGGCTATATCGATTACCTTCATCCTTCTTATAAAAAAAGAATGATTCCAGTTAAGGGAAATTTCAAAAATTTAATTGCATATTTTATTAGTAAACCTGATTTAATAACAATGAAAATATGTGCATGGCGTGAATCAGATAAAGCAGATGTTGTTGCTCTTGGAGTAAAGCAGGAAGATTTGAAAATTATAGAGGAAAACATAGAGCATCTTAGTGAGATTGACTCCAGCAAAGCTCTTAAAGCTCACCTGGTTCTTTCAGAGCTTAACCTAATCCCACAAAGGCGGTTAAAAGCGAGCGAGATAGGAACTTTGGCTGAGTTGGCGCAATTTTATGTACAACAAAAAAGTATAGACCCTACGATGGCCCAAATTGTCTCTTGGAATTTCCAAGCCAAGAGAACCCCTATTACAGAAATTGCGAAAAATTATGAATGAAATTTTTGAACGCTGGAGAAGATTGGGCGTTAATTTTACCTCCACGGCCCCCTCCGTGCAGGAGCCCTTAATTGAAAAATTGGTGGCTGATACCATTGTTTATGGAAGGGCTGAACCCCGGTTGCTCGAATGTATGGCTGCTTGGCTATATTATTACGGGGACTTAGTCAATATCTCTTTGATGCGAAACTATATCTCGCAAATTGACTCGGCTGTTTTGGGGCTTATTCTTGAACTGATTAATCACAAAAGGTTAAATCAGCTCATTAAATATTGTGCCCCGAAGAAATATCCGGAAATGCTTTTTAAGGTTAAATCTACCATTATGAAAGCAGAAGCCGTCAATGGGTCTTCAGAAATAAACAGTAAATGGAATTTGTATTTTGTTAGTTTTAGAATAAAACATGGCGCAATTATGAACCGCCATTATGTTTTAAAAAATAATCTGAATCTCGCCAGGCGACGGCTGGTTGGAACATTATGACATTAAAGGAGGTCTCATGAAGGCACACACAGAAGATGATCTTCGACAGTACATTTCGGAAGGTGGTTTAAAATTTGGGAATTCTTTGGAACAGTATCTACGAAGGAAAGCTGGCCTACCCGTTTTTGAGTATATGGAAACTTACCACGGCCTACAGGGTACGGAAGAAAACCTGAAAAATAATGGGCCATTAAACATTCTGGGCGAGTCGGGTTGGGAAATGATGCGTGTAGACTCGACGGAAAATTCCAAGGTCGTAAGCATTATCTGGAAAAGACAAAAGATAGACTAGTTTTCTGACAATACCACCCACAGGTGGGTATGCCAGAAAATTTATTCCTGAAGTTAATCAATGAGTTACGTGAATTAGGGAATTAAGTATATAATTCCCATAAAAAATCTGTTGACAATCCTTGAATTTAGATATATATTGTAGTCTAATTAGGTCAAAGCACATACTAACATTCTGCACATACATAACTAATAGCTCAGCGTAGAGCGTATTCTTTAGGAGAATAAGGTCGCGGAGTCAAATCCGCTTAGTTTACCAAAATTGTGCTGATGACTCGTGTGCTTTGATCTTTGATACGGTCGCATCGTGTGGTGCGTGAATTGAAACAAACAAACGGGCAGTGACCTTTCTTAAAAAATTTGGGGAATCGGTAGAAATATTTGTCCGATTCCCCTTTTTTTGTCCTTCCAACTTTAATTTTCCAAAATAATGATTTATAATTTATATATAAAGGGGAGGGGAAATTAAAAGAATAGAAAGGGAAGACTTATGCCCGGAGACACGTTCAAATGCGAAAAATGTGACACATCAATAGGAATAAAAAGTATCAGGGATGATAAAGTAGAAATTACTCCTCTTATGCAAGGGACCGTCGAACGGATTACCATTCACAGAACCGAGACCCGGGAAGTCGAGTATACCGTAGTGATTAAATGTGGATCCTGTAAAGCTAACACGGAAATTAAAAAAACGGTTTAAAAGGATGAGACATGCGATTCATTAAAACAACATCGGAAATCAAGATTAGGGAAAATGTTGTCATTTCAAAGGGTGCTGTGGCGCGGGAAGTGCAGGGCAGGATCCATTTCAGAAGCGAGGATGTTACCGGACTGCCGGAGGGTGCCCTGCCGGTTTATGAGGGGGTCAGACCGGACTGGCCGGTAAAGATTTTTGAGCTGGACGTCGAGAATATAATCAACCAGTTTGAAGAAGCCCTGAGAGGCTAAGGATTTCGATGGAACATAAACTGAAATGCTGGCCGGCCGTCTTCAAATCCATGGTTAACGGCGAGAAGACCTTCGAATATCGGAAGAACGACCGCGATTATAAGCTCGGAGATACCTTGCTCTTGCAGGAATATAACACTGACATCAACGAATATTCTGGGAAAGAGCTTTCAGTCAAGGTCACCTACATAATTTACGGCGGTCAGTTTGGCATACCAGAGGGATATTGCATCATGGGCGTGCAAGATTATGGGACAGAAGCCATGACCGAAGTATGCAGTGAAATTAAGGCCATGCCCCAAGATGAACTTGAAAAGCACGTACATGATGCGGACAGGGAATACCGGAGAGAAAAGTGCCCATACATTCCGCCAGTGACCTGTGTCCGGTGTGGCAAGGAGCTCAAAGCACTGGACCCGAGTGACCCTATAGACTATGGCGTGGTCGAATCAGGGATCGTGGGGAGACTGTACTCGCCATACGGGAGCGAAAATGACGGGACAATCTACCAGATAGGCATCTGTGACCCATGCATCAAAGAAGTCAAGCTCAAAGAGATCGGGGATTATATGAATCCCGATATTGATACGGCAATCAAACATGAAGCTCGTATTAAAAAGTTCCATGAGACTGGCACATATACGGTCGGAGGAAAAGGTCAACTACCCACGACTAAAGTCGTGGGCTTGTGAAGAGCCAGGGCTATTGCCAAGCCCGTAGGGCTCCG
>OFOO01000009.1_pt1 | contig 19606 bp, 20 predicted proteins | sample 1542381 | NCBI WGS metagenome assembly OFOO01 (sample SAMN04958509, study PRJEB24370) | sediment metagenome | isolation source: lake sediment | place: USA: Lake Hill lake, St. Paul Island, Alaska | collected 2013
TTTTCCGTCAGAAGACATAGCCACACCCCACCAAGGTTTAGATAAACTAGCCTGTTGCGTCCAGGTCACCCCATAATCGGGAGATGTCCATATATAATCACCATATATTACTGCCGTCTGTCTACTTCCGTCAGAGGACATAGCCACACCAATCCAAGGTTTTAATTGGCTATTTTGTTTTGTCCAGATTTCTCCGTAATCAGGCATCTTTCCCTCTACAATAAAAATGCTTTTGAAATAGAACCATAATAATTTGTTCCGTTATAATAAAATACCAACAAATCCTGTGCTGTCTTATCAGTACTTAAAACCAATCCAGTGGTTTTACCACCCGGTGCATATACGGTTGAGGGCCACGCTGCCTTGCGAGATCCTGTAGTATCTTGCACGCACCTTAATATAAAATTGCCAGGACCCTGCGGAACACCAAATGTAAATGTGGTATCATAAATCATAGTCAACCATTGTTTTTGTCCGTTAGTCCAATCAACTGTTTTGGCAACCGACGCATCTCCGTTATTATATTCCGCATCAAATGTTGCCGTATGTATATTAGATAATCTGTTTGAGTCATCAATAATAATACCGCTATTTTGTACAATATCACCTGTAGTGCCATCCCAACGTACTGCGGAGTCATTTGTTGATAACCCCGAGCTTGTAATATTTCCAGCTATCCCCTGGATCCCTGTTTCTCCGTAAATTCCCGTCACACCCTGAATGCCTGTTGAACCCAAGGCCAGTCCCGTCACACCCTGAATTCCAGTCTCACCGACGAGTCCCGTCACGCCCTGAATACCTGTTGAACCAAGAGCTAAACCTGTGAAACCTTGAATGCCTGTATCTCCCTGAATACCAGTCTCACCTGTCAAACCAGTCACGCCCTGAATACCTGTTGAACCAAGAGCTAACCCTGTGAAACCCTGAATTCCAGTCTCACCTTGAATTCCAGTCTCACCGATAAGTCCCGTCACACCTTGAATGCCTGTTTCACCTAAGGCCAATCCAGTCACGCCTTGAATTCCTGTCTCCCCGATGAGTCCCGTCACGCCTTGAATGCCTGTTTCACCGATGAACCCCGTCACGCCTTGAATACCCGTCCCGCCAACGAGACCTGTCATCCCCTGAATGCCTGTCTCTCCGATGAGTCCCGTCACCCCCTGAATGCCTGTCTCTCCATCAAGTCCAATAATTCCTGTCCCACCTATCAATCCAGTCACGCCCTGAATTCCTGTCTCACCTGTCAAACCAGTCACCCCTTGAATTCCTGTTCCTCCTTGTAAACCAGTCACACCTTGAATACCAGTCTCACCTGTCAAACCCGTCACTCCTTGAATGCCCGTTCCTCCGTAAATACCCGTCACACCCTGAATTCCTGTCTCACCGATAAGTCCCGTTACACCTTGAATACCTGTTTCTCCAATCAATCCTGTCACGCCTTGAATTCCAGTTTCCCCAATCAAACTCAACCCAGTCACGCCCTGAATACCTGTGTCTCCCGTTACTCCTAGACCCTGAATTCCTGTCACGCCCTGAATACCTGTTCCACCGATGGACGAAACTCCAGTTATTCCCTGAGTACCTGTCGTGCCCTCTAAGCCAACAAATCCAGTAATTCCCTGGTCACCTTCCGCACCAGTCAACCCTTTAACGCCTTCTGTTCCTGTCAAGCCTTGAACACCTGTGGGACCAATAACTCCTTCTGCTCCTGTCAAACCTGACGGGCCCATTACTCCTGTATGTCCTTGTATTCCTGTCTGTCCTACTCCAGTAACTCCTGAAATGCCAGTCCCCCCTTGTAAACCAGTACCACCCTGAATACCTGTCCCTCCGACGAGTCCTGTCACTCCCTGAATGCCTGTTCCTCCAATCAACCCGGTTCCACCTTGTGAACCAACCCCGCCTTGAATGCCTGTCTGGCCTTGATCACCGACAAGACCTTGAATTCCTGTTCCTCCTTGTAAACCCGTCTCACCTTTTCCAATTAAACCTGTCGACCCTGTTTTGCTTCCAGCACTGATCATTACCCATTTGCCAACACCTGTGACACCCGCAAAAAGTGCCTCGTCCGTCTCATTCCAGAGAAGAACAGGAGTCACTCCTATTGACGGATAATCATTTTCCTCAAGGAAATTGGCAATACCTTTTACTCCTGTCAGCCCATGACATCCAGGATGGCCCTGAACGCCCGTAAAGCCCTGCAGGCCTGTCTTACCCTGAATACCGCGCGGGCCTTCGTCACCAATGCCCTCAGGACCCGCTGGCCCGACAGGACCGATGGAACCTTGAACACCACGCGGTCCTCCAACGCCAGTAAAGCCTCTTAAGCCTGTCACGCCCTGCCAAAAACATTCGCTCATTTTATTTTAACTCCAACTTGTTGACAAAAGTGATGTTTTCCCGTCGTCCCGACGTGCCTTGACATTTGTGCCGTCAAAAAACAAAGTCACTGCCCACCCCTGCCCGGGCACGGGCGCGGATGGCGATTGGTCTGCCGAGATCCAAAACTCGTTCCACTTGTTCATATCAATAGTGTCCGACGACAGCTGTATGCGCCCGTCAAAAGTGTAAAGACCTTTTTTATTAGACCCTAAAATTGACAGAGGAGCATATGCAAAATTACTCGTAAAGCCGATACCCTGCCAGCCGTCTATGTGGGTAAATGACCGTGATGTACCGTCAGGGTCCCACATGCCCTGGTTATTAGTAACCGAAAAGTTGACCGACCCGTCCGAGTCCCTGACTTTAAAATCTCTCGTTGTCCCTATGACAACATTGCCGCCATCTTCAATGCCACCCTCACCCATATACTGCTCACCGCGAATATAGTGGGATGTAGTGTCAAGAGGATCAAACGCCGTATTGTCAAAGTAGACACCGACATTTAAAGGATTGTCAGAAGAATAAAACGGCGTATGTATTTCCGTTGCGTCAAGGGATATTCCAAATATTTTCGCGTTGACGTCAACACGATTATCAACTCCACATCCAAGCGCCTGCGTTATAACAGAGTTGGCAACGACCGTAGTGTCAATAAAAACAGGCAGAGTATCGACAGTACCAGAGCCTATAATAGCTTCGCCTGTCCCGCCTCCGCCGCTTGAGACGATTATCCAGGCGGTGCGGTCTGCGCTATGGCTATAAGTCGTGCCTAGGGCTGTTGTGTACTGCTGTGACGGAGTAGGATTTGGAGGAAATGGCATTTTGAAAACTCCTTTTAATTTCGTTGTAAATATTTACAAGTTATTATTACAAGTTATCAATTTCCAATATGAAATCATCAATCAAATCAATTTTGCTCTGATAATCTATTTTCATTCCGTCAAGTTCGTCGACCGACACCGGGACATGTGACAGGGCATTTGTCATCTCTTCACCTGTGTCGCTGTTAAATCTTTTGAACTGGATTTCCACGTTGTCGTTAACATCCACGAGCGTGGCTACATTTTTTTCTTTCAGATTGTAATAAGATTCGATGTTTGACATTTCCATTTGTAAATTCTCCTTATGTTGAATGGGCAATAAGGTTGCCAAAACGTGCCGTTAGGCTCGTGCCGGGATTTGTGGTACAGGCAACATAAATCTCGATATAATCATTGGTTGCCAGATTGACAACTGATTGAGTAACAAGACACGGTCGCATGGTGTACGACGAAAGTTGAACGCCCATTGTTGAGGCCACAATTGTCACACCATTTTTTGCAATACGGGATGTATATATATATCCCGCTGACGGACACTGCACGCCAAGAGTTCCTGATACCAGGAATTTTTTTGTTTCCGCTCCCGTATATGTCAACCGTCCGGGACTTGCATGTGTAAAATCCTGCAGATACGATCCTGCTGTGGTTGTTCCCTCCAGCAGATAATACGTTGACTGAGTAGTCAGTGTCGTGCTGGCAGGGGTTGACACATAACACTCGCCGTAAGAATAAGACTGCAATCCTGTCGGGCCCTGGATTCCTGTCGGGCCTGGGGGACCGCCATAGGCTCCTGTAAATCCTGCAACACCTGTGGCCCCGAGAAAACCAGTCACACCCTGAATACCTTGTATACCCGTCATACCCATAATCAACGCGGATGATTTCAACAATACAGAGCCTACTTTCGCAGCAAGCTGAAATGCCCCATCATCCGACATAATAAGCGTATTCAGAAGCGCGGATGCCGAATAGTATACTTCTCTAAAACTTTCTCCGTAATCATCTGATACAAATAAATAATAATTATTTCCAGCGGTTATGTTTTTACCAGAAGCCGACATTGTTACTTTGGTAAGATGATTAAAACCAAAATCTATTGGCGTGTTATATGTTATCCAACTACTACCATAATCATTTGACAAAACATATTGATTGGTAGAATCATATACTACCGATATCTGATACTGTCCCGTCGAGGATACCGCACAGACAGCATTACCATAATACCATTGTCGTTTTGTTTCTAAGTGTGTCCACGTATTACCCGAATCTGCAGACTTGAATAAATATCCCGTACCACTACCAGTCGAATCCGGAACTAATAAATATGTACCGTCATCGGATATTGCGGGCGTTAAAAGAACTCCTGTTGTATCTATTAATTTTTTAGTCCACGTTGATCCATAATCTGTTGACAAATATAAGTCAGAACCAGTATAACTAGTCGCTGGGAAAGTATAACTAGCCGCTGGGAAAGTTATGTGTTGTCCCGTTGAGGACATTGCTAATCCACAGATTGTAAAATCCGTGGTATCAAATTTTTTATCGAACGTATTACCGTAATCTGAGGATACATATACCGATGATTTTCCAGTCGAATCTTCGCCAGTATACGCATGATACTGTCCGTCCGATGATATGCGTATAGCATTTACCGTACAATCGGTTTTTATTGCCCACGAATATCCGTAATTGGATGACACATTAATAATGCCTGCCGCATGCAGGGGAGCGTCAATATATTTGCCATCACCTGACATGCCTATAGCATCAAAAGCTGGAGATGGCAATGTATACCATGCCTCCCCGAAATTGTCATAGGATAATCCGCGTATTCCCGTGCTACCTTTAATTCCCGTCGGGCCTAAAATTCCGGTGGCTCCTAAAGCCAATCCTGTATAACCGCGTAGACCCGTCACGCCCCGAATTCCCGTCGCGCCCTGAATGCCCGTCTGTCCAGTGAGCCCTGTCACGCCTTGAATGCCTGTTCCTCCGACGAGACCCGTCGCGCCCTGAATGCCTAATCCTGTGTGGCCACGAATTCCTGTCTCTCCTTGTATTCCCGTCTCACCCTGCAGTCCCGTCCCGCCGCCCGAAATTCCCGTTACTCCCTGAGCGCCTGACTTTGCCCCCGCAGAAATCATTACCCATTTGTTTATCCCAGTTAACCCCGCAACAAACAGCGCTTCGTCGTCCTCGTTCCAAAGTAAAATTGCTGGCTGCGTAAAACCCGGATAATCCGCATGGTCAATAAAATTCTGGAGTCCAGTCAAACCCTGAATTCCCGTCTGTCCTTCAATTCCTGTCCCACCCTGAACTCCTGTCTCACCCTGAATTCCTGTCGGACCACGAATTCCAGTCTGTCCTTCAATTCCTGTCTGTCCACAGATTCCTGTCTCACCTTGAATTCCAGTCTGTCCAACCCCCGTCACACCAGCAATACCTGTTTCTCCGACGAGGCCTGTCAGGCCCTGTATGCCAGTTTCCCCCAGTGATATTCCCGTCACGCCCTGAATACCTGTCTCACCAACGAGTCCAGTCACACCCTGAATGCCTGTTGGTCCTTGAACATTTATCTGCGGATAAATTTCCGTATCGATAATCAGGTTCTCGTTCGGCGGAATGGTCTTGACGAACAGTATTGTCTGAGTTATACCGTCATCCAGCAAAACCGTAATGGTCTGGGTGACAGAATCTAAATTGCAGAACGATATTGTTTTTACCGCCCGCTTAGTTCCATAAACGGGAACATCGACTATTGTCACTGCCGTGGTGTCAGTCAACACTCCGCAACTGTTTCCTTCGGTAAATGACACCTCTGGTATATGATCGGCATACGATGCCTGCCAGGACGGGGCGGACGTAGATGTGGCGTCGCAATATGCCGTAAGATTCTGCGTGGTAAGAATTATCATGAAACCATCCAACTATACGCTAAATTGTCCACTTCAATTCCGAGACCCGCCAACCCTGTCACGCCCTGATCTCCCTTTTCTCCTGGTTGTCCATCATCACCTTTTGCTCCTGACTTTCCTGCCGAGCCCTGAATTCCCTGAAGTCCAGTTGCTCCCTGCCCGCCTCCACCTCCACCACCCGAAATATTTCCTGTGACTTCCGAAGTCCACTTCTGCCACGGATAAGTCAGGATCTTTTTATCATCTATTACTTCTGTCCGTATTGGCGGAGGACTGATATGTATTCCCGTTGCCGCCATTATCCAACCTCAATTTTTGCATCTATTCTCGCGTCTATCAATAACCACTTCACGGGGTCGGTAAACACCGCCTTGAAGACTCTGTCCCTGCTCATACCAAGTCTGTGCATGTGTATTCTTGTCAGACGCTTGCCTATGCGTCCCGCCGTGATCCAATGCTCGTTCCCGTATGTATATCCACCGTCATTGCTCCAACTAAGCATCACCTGAGGATCCTCTCCCTGAGCTGTCGGCAGAAGCCCGACACCCCGAAGCATGTCAATCTCGAATTCGTTGAAAAACAATCTTTTTCGGTCTTCGTGAATGTGCGGGGCCACGCGAATGCGTTTGATAATCTCTCCGTTGTCAGTACGATTATCTAAAGACATGCTGTAAATGTTGTTGTTCCCAGTGTCCGCGGCTAAAGTCATCCCCTGCCATGCAACCGCCGATGTAACTCGATGTCTGTTATTCTCTCCAGTCATCTTTTCAAAAGAGGCCCGTTCATGCCACATGCCTGTTATCAAATCATAAACCAAAGTTCTGTTTCCGGAAACAAAATTAAAAATCACAAACTGGTGACCCTCCTGCTGGTAACTATAAGCTATGCAATCAGAAATATCTCCGATCTGACCGATGATATATTCTATCGCATGTGTACTGATCCGCGCTGGCAGGTAGCCACTTGCCTGCCAAACTGTTTTATTGTTACCAATCCACAACAACTGATTATTTGCTGTGGCTGAACAGTATTTCCCCGCTGCCCCAGTGTTGACAAATCCAACGCTTGACCTGGCATAAGGGTTATCCAATAGACCCGTCTGAGTCCAGATTTCTGTTGATTTACTTCCAATAAGCCAGAGTTCGTTATTTATCGTCTGTATACTGACTATCGGATCTGCCAAGCCTTCCGCCACGATGTAATTCAAACCTGCGTGGAATGTGGCGCTGTACGGCTCGCTGTAAATTGCTTTTGCCGTATCATTAATGTTTTGTATAAAACGATTTCCAACGGCAACAATAGATGTTCCCGCCTGATAGTCTCCTGTCAACTGCGTAAAGGTACTTGCCGCGGTATCATAAACATACCCTGCAACCCCGTCTACGCACATGATCTGCGAACTGTAACCTTCCGCGGAAGTTTGTATTTCCGCAAAGGTCATCGGACCTTTAAAAGTCTTAAGCAATCCAATGATTTTTGTCGATCTGTCGGGAAACAATTCGAGCAATTGATTGCCAACGGCAATAAGTAAACGCTCACGGGCAGAAACAATCCATCCACGAAACAGACCATTCCCAACCTGAGCGAAAAGCTCAAGACCTGGAGTACCTATCAAAGACCACGGTGACTTCGACTCAGGAATCATGTTCTGCTCCAAATAAAAATTGGTGCATTCCTGGCCGTCAACTCCTATTGCACGACCCTTGAAAACTGGGCCGATAAACGAACACTTCATTTATCTGTCTCCGTATATGTTGTAAATTCCGTGTGTCAAGAGATCCCTGTCCACAGCCAGAAGCAAAGGCTCACTGTTCGTCCGTTTAATATTCCTTTTCGTTTCCTCGGCCTTCTGCGCTATCACCTGCAAGGCATCGGGAGAAATCCCGTACTCGGGCGCGATGCATAGAGCAAGGTTCCAACCGAGCATTGCCTCATATCCTGGCGGAAACGCGATGACATCAGAAAGAGAATCAAGTTTTTCGAACTGAATAGTCTGCGACAATCCGAACTGTAAATTCAACGTCGGCTGAGGATAGATTCGAATTGTAGATATCGGGAAGGCGTGGTCGTTCGTCCACGCGTATGGGTAATTCGTTTTTATTTGTTTCTGAAAGATCTGCTGAAAGCGATCGTTAGGGTAGTAGTCCATGATATAATCAGTATCAAGACCGCTTACCGTCTGTCGAATGAACGCCGAAGCATTCTGGGAAATCAATGGCCGTGTAGTCTGCCAAACAGCGTCAGAGGACGGGCCAATCGTGTAAGCTGTAGTTCCTGCCGTGACCGGGAAGAGTTCATTTTTGATTTGGTAAACTATGAGGCGTTCGTTGGAAAACTGTTCTAACATCCAATTAAAATTTTGTAGCGCATCAAGAGCCTCGTCTGCTTCCAGAGTCTCTCCTGTCGCCTTGACACTCAATAATCGTAATGCCCTGGAAATTATATCTGATGCCCGTGTTTCTTTCAGCGACATATGACTCCTTTTACTCGCAGTTAATACACCCTCCACCTTTTGCGGTATCTAAGAGGGAATCAAGATCGAAATTCAGTTTAGGTTTTGGTTCTGGTTTTAGCTTTCGCTGTGCCTGTTCCTCTTCCTTGTTCTTTACAATTACTCTTCCAACCACTTTCGGATAATCTTGATGTTCAAAGCTTGGTTCTTTTCTTCCCACCAATGCATTTTCTTCTTCCCTGCTCTTTACAATTACATCTCCGACCATTTTCGGATATTCTTTGAACTCAAAATTCGGATTTTTAATGTACAGGTCTTTGATCTGCTCGGGAGACAAACCCGGAGGCGGGAGGAACATAATTCTCCTTTGTTAAAATGATAAAAGGGGTTCAGGTTGCCCGAACCCCACAAAGTTTAAGCAACCAATCCCAGATTCACACCAGCCGTACGAATCGCATTAACTGCATTTCGTAAAGCTGTTGAATCCGCCGCTACATCGCCCGTAATTGACAGCGTTATCACTGTCGGGGCCGTCTGCTTTACAACAGGAGTAGCATCGAAAAATCCGATCTTTCCTCCCGCTTTTCCAAGGTTTGCGCCCTGGTCGCATCCATCATCTACTCTGAAGACACCCATAACATTCTCCTTTTTTTTAGTTTTCAAAAACACGAAAAGGCCTTGAGCGGACGGCTCCTTTTTATCGGATCACCGCCACGCCCAAAAGCCTTTTATTTAAAACTTAGCCCCAAAGCCTTGCAGCGAAGAAGGGGTACAGCTCTTTCCATCCGTAAAGCAAATCAACACGCGTAGGAAGCTCGTCCCCGTTTATGTTGTACTGACGGATGATACGAACTGAAATCCCGTCATTCACTTCTCGAGCCTTGAAGTCAACCCCGTCAGGCATGATCAAATCCGCACTGACGCATGTAAATGCGTCGCGGTGCATGATCATGTTTTGCGGATAACTCACACCAGGAGTTGCCCCCATGTTGAAGTCAATATGAACATCCCCGACTGGTGCCGCATTAACTGTCTGCGTTGCGCCTGTAATGACAATCGACGGACTGATCGGAAGAGCCGCGATGGATCCCGAAGATGCCGTCGAATCAGCAGTAACCACGAACTGCTGCAGGTCGTTTGTCGTGGCCTTGGTTTCAGGATTCACCTGGTAGACACCGGGAATTGTGAACATATCACCGGATTTAACTACCTGCGACCCTGTACCACCGTTGATTGACTTAATCGACAGTGTGGCTCCTGTTTGGCTGGAGCTGTTAACCAAAGCACCTGTTGCGTCGCCTGCAATGTGTGAAGCCAGGTTCTGGTCCATTTTGAAATTCAGACCGAAGGCGTGGCCCATCTCTCCAGCGTCATATTGACTTCCGACAGCCGAGCCGAGATGAAACAGAGTCTTCAGTGAATCAACCGTGTACGCTTCCGCGATCGGGTTGATACATGCGGTTCTCATGTCATCTCTCGGGCATGTGTAGTTGTCAAGCTTTGCACGGGCCTGGAGATAAACAAGAGCTGACTGAGGAGTAACGCCAGGGGTTCCGACTGAATTGTAAACGGTCTTATATAAATTACAACCGTCCTGGTCAAGCTTGGAAGCAAGAGCCAGTGAGGCGGGCTTTATATAACGTTCCGAAAAGTCATCAATCGAGAGTGTCAAGTCCTGACTGGTGAACTTCATCGCGACATGCTTCTGGGTCGTCATAGACACAGTAACATAATCCTCTGTCAAGTCTTGCACTACGAGAGCGGCACCATCCGTAACCGTAAACCGATTTGGTTTACGAACACGAAGACTCGGTCCCGCCTTACCCGAGACGGTAATACCACTATTGGCGAACGAACTGTCATACTGACGGTTCACGCCTTTCGTGAAAGTGATGTTATTGTGAAGAATTCTTAAACCTAATGTTAACTCAGATTTTTTTTATTGTCTGAGAGCAGACTGTATATCCCATCGTTCTGATGGCCCTTGTCAGTCGTTCGAGCGTACTTCAAGTTGACGCTTCGGTCTTGCCCATTGCTGGGGATTAACCGATATTCGGGTTATGCAATACAGGATTCCTCCTGTAAAGGACCTTAATTGATCTCCTTCGCAATAACGGTTGGACTAAGAAACGCGTTGCCTGCCATAATAAAGTTCCTTTGTTTTTACCGTTGTTTTTTCTTGCGGATTTGTTCGTTTCTGTATGAAGCGAATTCCGCAGGGCTCATCTTTTCCAAATCTCGCGTGAGTCCTGAGCTTGTGGCTCTTGGCGGTTGAACTGGTTTTGGTGCATTACTCACTGGCGGCACCGCAGGTTTACTTTTAAGACTCTGCTCAATATACGACTCTATGCGTCCGATTTCTCGATCGGCGGCTTTAGGAGGTAAAGACAAAATTCGCTGAGCATCATCTTTATTTTGGGCCATGTAATAAGCAATATCGGCCCCATACTTACTATCCATTATCGAATCCTGAACAGATTGCGTAAGCTGCACATCGTCAGCGTCGGCCATGACATCGTCGTAGTCCGGATACAGAGCTCTGGCAGTTATCACTTTCTGGTTCCACTCGTTGACAACTGCTGATTGTGCATTCTGCTGCGTCAATTCCTGCCTGACGGTCCCCAATTTCTGATCCACTTTCCAATCCGTCAAGGCTTCCATGTAACTGATGTCGTCCTGATACTGGGCCCGCTCTGGCTTCCCTGGCTGGGCAACCTGCTGCTGTCCTGAAATTATTTTTTCATAAAGCTCAGCCTTGGCCTTGAACTCTGCCCGCTCCTGCAAAAGACGACGCTGTCTGCGTTCAAAATGATTTTCCTTCTTCTCTTCTACAGGCTTTTTTTCCTCAACTGGCTTCTCTGTTTCGTCAACAGGCTTCTCTTCCACTTCTTCTGGTTTTTCTCCTGTTTTCTGAGGAGGTACTTTATTCAGTTCTTCTACTCCCTCGATTGGCTGCAGTTCCTCTTCGGTCACTGTGCCCATCGGTCTTTCTTCTGTCAAATTGGCTATTGAGCCCATGTTGGTGCTCCTTGCTGCGCGGGATTTGGTGTTGGAGGCACGCCAGCAGGTCCCGGTGCCTGCTGGGAGAGATTAATTGCCGAATCTACGGCATGAGTTGTCAATTTTGTCTGTGCTTGAACCTGTGCACTTTGTAAACCAAGCTGAGCCTTATTAACTTCACTCGCGGCACGCATGGCCGCGGTTTCGACCCTGACTTGCCTGTCTTCCGATTTGTCCTTAAGAGAAGCCTGCAGCTGCTGTATAAGCTGACCCAGTTGCTGTGCCTGCTCTTTAAGCATCTGATTTTCGGCAATATGATGTTGCAGATCAGATACAATCTGACGAACCTGATTCTCGTCGATGCCCTCACCCAATTTATTTGTTTCAAGATATTGAGGTGGAATTGTCTTAAGCAGACGCTTCGACAGCTCGCTCGCACCAGGAAAGTCCAGATTACGAACGAGAATATCGGAACAGACCTGCCCGATCTGAGGAATTGCCTGAATAACATTTATCAAGTTCTGTGCAGTTTCAATTCTTTTTGTTTCAAAAGACGGGCCGACATCAACCGTCACGTCATAGTCACCAACCGTCAGGTCATACAGGACATCATCGCCGTAAGCATTCTGATGCTGCTGATTGACAAGAACGATATCGTCGGACATGTCCTCACCCAAAATTCTGATCGATCGAGGAACATTATAAATTTTTGGGATGACATCAATGAAGATTCTTCCCATCTGTCGAATGGCCCGGGCCAAGTTCTCGCTAAAATGTGCAGTAGCCGTATCGCCCTGCCGTTGACGTGCTATGATGGCCCGGGCCGACGTCTCATTTCCTCGATTGCCTAGAGAGGCATCGAAAATCCCCGTCGTCGCCTTGATGTCGTCGTTCGCTTCACGAATGCTATTCATCGCTGCCGCAGGAATCTCAGGAGGATTCAAACGCTGCGGAGGCGGAGCATTTGGCAAAACATTATACTCGAGATATGCAACATTTTTTGTGTTGGAAATTTTCCACTGATTCTCAAACCCTTCAATAGAACCTGCAGCAACTAACCAAGGTGCTTTAGGAGCCAGGGCGATCGACTCGGCTTCCATGCTTTTCATGTAATTCAAATATCTTTGCGGATCTTTTGCGTTTCGGACAAGCGATACATATGTCATGCGACCGTCAACACAAAGTTCCTGGCCTAAGACTGGTATGATTGGTATATATTTGCTTGGAAATTCCGTACGGTCAAGAATCGTATTTTCAGTCATCAAATACCACATAACTTTATGCTTTTTGCTCGGACGCTGATTTACAATCGTCAAATCCCCTAATTCCTCGGCCGAGAACTCTTCATCCTCACCCTTTAAAATAAACTGCCCGTTTGACAACTGATACAGTGTGGCATCTTCTTCCTCAACCCTGTAGTATTCTGCCAGCCAAACCATATTCTCTTCGTTCCAGTTGGTATCTCCAATACCTTGGCCTTCCCACTTATCAATATCCGACTGGGCCTTATCGCCGTAAGTGTCCTTGTATTCGTCCTTTGACATGCGTGAGCGGATAAATGCATAAGGCATGTCGGACCAATCCTGGGCCTTGCAAAGCGGAATTGGGACATAAACGGAAAGAGGATTTTCCAGCCGTTCGACAATTATTTCTTGATCGTTAGACATGTTGTTGCAATAATCGGTTCGGATTCTCATAAATCCGAGTCCGCAAGAAACTGCATAACGAACGGCCGTGTCCTGAGCGGACTTAACATCTGTGCTTTGACAAATGTGTCGAATGAGACCCCCAACGACCTCTGCCGTGGCGGGACCAGATTTTATTGAGTTGGTATTTGGGCGAATTTTAATTTGAGGACGGTTCTGGACGATATCATTGACTACCTGATTGACAAAAACTGGTAGCTTGTTAACCGTTAAAGCTGGACGCCTGTCTTCTGTTCTTTCCCGTAAAATCAATGAGTTCCATTGGTTTCCCATTAGAAAAGACAAATCTTCATTGGCCTCGGCGCGAATTTGGGCCGAATACTCGTTGCAATATCGGAATCTTGTTCTGGCTTCCTCTAAAATTTCGAGATCTGCCTCCGACTGACTTTCGGGAGTCTCAGAAGTGACTTCTTTAGGGGCAGACTTCTTTGGATATTCGCTTTGAGAACCTGTAGTAGGACCGGCCTGTCCAAGCTGCTGGGGCATAGCTCACGCTTTTCTGCCATTTAACCTCCGCGATAAAGTTGATTAAAAAATTAACAAGTTATTATGATTTTAGCTTTAATCGATCTTGTAACTTATGACAACTTTTCAAATTCATCGCATAATAATCCAATTTCCCTATTTTCGAGAAAAATTTACTCCAGACCCAATTAACACGACAAACCCCAGGCCTGCGCTTGTAAACTGTGCATAAATTGGTGTCTTTATTGAGTTTGTCACAACATCCGGACTCATCAAAATCGTGTGGAAAAGCCTCCAGAGCGTATAAAATAGGCAAAATCGGATTAATAGTGCTGACGGGGATGTATAAAGCAGCGCCATCCTTGGTCTTAAACGCTACCTGTTCTGTTTCCTGGTTTTCAATTGCGATTTTTGCTGCGACAACGGTTTTCCCAATCTGACGACAGCAAGATCCGCATTTTTTACACGGAAATTTCACTTTTTACCTTTTCTCGACTCGCTAAGAGCGATCGCGATTGCCTGTTTCCGGTTTTTTACAATCCCGCCGCCGCCTGAGTGTAAAGTACCACGCTGAAATTCCTTCATGACAACATGCACCTTTTCAGGTTTGGTCAGTTTGCTTGACCGACGCTTTGCGGCACCAGCGCCAAGCTTGGAACCGTGCTGCATTGCCGACTTGATTGCCTCTTGTCTACCATTTCCCTTTGCGCTCATGAATACCTCCCTTTGGACAATATGGATCACCATGATGCTTATTTACAATCGCAAGCCACGCCCCATAAAACTCCGCGGGACCATCAGGCTCTTTTTTTAATCTCTCTTTTCTACTTTCACAAGTCTTCGGCTCCTCCGTTGACAACTTACAGCGCCCGTCTGAATATGCGTTTACACATTCCGGGAATCCACAAATGAACTCGGGCGGGTTGACCCTTTTTATACAAACAAATAAATTTGCTTGGCTTTTACCCATAAATGTATTTTTAAACGCCTCCTCAAAAGGCCTCGGCCACGGCAGGGCGCGGCGCGGCCCGGCTGGGCGTGGCGCGGCTTGGCTAGGAGAGGCAAGTCAAGGGCTTGTTGTACTGGGGAAAGGGCATCTCAAGTGCTCTTTCCCTTTTTGTCAAACCCCCATCCATCCGCCGTCGATTCCAGGTCTCGCCTCTGCATAAGTAAAAGCATTCTTTTTGGTCTGCATCGGGTCCCTGTAATGCCAGGTACTCATCCCTGCGTAACAAATGCGAATTGCATCAGAAAAATCCTTGTAATGTTCAGTCTCCCTTTCCGACCCCTCAATAAAACGATGATTCCGTAAAGCCGTTATCGTGTTCCGACAAGCTGGATTGACAAAAATTAATGGTGTATTAATTGACGAAATCAACAAATCATGATTGAATTCAAGATCTTTTCTGATCGCGTCGCGTTGAGCATCCATGACCGCAGGGGCTGGGCAATAAAACAGCAATCCTCCATTCTCCTTTTTACTCCACTCGATTTGAATTCCGTCAGTTTTCGTCTGCCAATTCCCGGCCCCTGTCCCGTGAGCATATCTTGTGTCAAGATATCTCTGGTATACTTTCTCGACGCCGAAATAATTCTCGATCGAGTAGAATTCCCTTGACATGTCCTCGTATGTACCCTCATAATTCATGGTGTTACGCACATCGTAGTAGTAGGCATTCAACGTAGAAAAAGTGGGCCACTCGGCAAAAACCCACTTGTAAAACTGGTCGTTGCCTTTAGGAATCAAGGCAATCCAAACCACAGCGGAATAAAAACTCGAGTGCGGATCAACCGCCATAAAAACATTGGCCCTTTTCAAATCAGAAGCGTCAAACATCTTGACATGCACGCTTTCGTCAAAACCAGGAAACACCAAACCCCCTGCCGTAGCCAAATCACCCTCCCATATGTTTGGAGCTATGTTTGGCCTGTATTTGTAGTCGTTGTCACGCTCCGCTGCCAGCTCGGGCGGAAAGAACGGATTGTCCTGCCAGTTTACTTTACAAGTAACGCAGTTGTCAGGCTTGTGAACAACGAAGCGTTTGTAAACAGGATCGTCCTCCCATTTCGGGTTGAATTCTATCCAAAACTCGCTGCCCGGATTCCTTACAGTAGGCAGTAAGTCGATCCATGAGGCCTCAGAAACGGGCTGGGCCTCGGCCACCCAGCATAAATCTATTGACTGATAAGACTTTATTTTATCCGTGTTCCGGAAAAGACCTTCGAATATGAACTCGGACCCCGTCAGATTGCACCTTATGGACGTTTTCGTCACGTCATAAATGTTCTTAAAATTCAACTTGTCAATGACCTCCACCAAAATACGGTGTACCGAATCAGAAATGGAATTCTGAATCTCGCGACAACATAAAATAGTCATCTTCCGCTGGGCCGCCTTGACAAGCGAGGCAATGGCAAACGAAAAGGACTTTCCTCCGCCCCGGCCCCCATAGTAAACCTTGTAGCGAGCGTCCTGCTCAAGCAGCGGACGGAACTTTTCAGGAAGTTTTACATCAGAGAAATCAACCATAAAATTTTATTTCTGCAGACTGTTTACATCTGCCGTCTGTATTTTTGAGACGATGGAATCAAATCTTGTGAGGAACTCGTCTGTACTGATTATGTACTGGCGCATCACCCGAATGGATAAACCTCCGAAGGATATGACGCCCGCATAATCAACCCCGACAGGCATCATCGGCTCATAACAATACATTTTATCCTTCAGACAATGATCCTCCTCTTTGTTAAGTGCAATCAATTCCTTGGCAAATTTATCGGCAATAGGTTCCAGCATCATCGCGGTCTTTTTTTCATCAGTCAAATCCATGGACGTAATGTGACTGAATCCTGTTACCCTGAACAAAGTGTGATCCTGCACTATGTCATATGCGGCTGGATCCTTTAATGTAATCGAGCTGAACTGCAGACCCTCTGGTAACTGATCCGCCACCAAAACTCCAAAAATCTTTAAAAGCTTATCCGGACTGATACATTTACCTGACATAAATTCTCCTTCTGTTTTAGTTTAAAACTCCGCGGGCCACGGCAGGGATGGGAGGCGTCAAATGGCTTGACGTTCGGAACAATGCGTATGCCCGAAACACCCCTGAGACCGGAACCCGCGGAGGAATTTTATTCATACGTCGCCAAACAATCCTTTTCATGCATGACATGTACGACTTTATTATTATCATCTGTAATCTTTATGTACTGCCCGAAACAATAGACCACCCGATCGCCAACTTTCAAAGTGTGACACTTCGGCCCGACCACCAGGACCCGGCCCTTCCGTATGCCGCTCTGCGTGGCATTGCTCTCCTTATCGGAACGCAAGACCTCCGCAATGTAAAGCCCTGACGGGAGACACCGTACATCCGAGTCCAGCTCGTCAATTGGCACGACATGAATAACATCAAAAAGAGTTCTCATTTTTCCTTCCAGGCTGCCGAGGACAAATCTCCTGTATTTCGTTTTCAAACTGCCAACACGCCTTGAGCTCCGAGTTCCACCAATACTCCAGTTCGTAAAGCGTTTTTGCACCATCAAACTTTATGGCTACAATCAAAGCAGGCAGGCGGAGCTCCTTAATAATAACGCGTTGGTAAACATCAAACGCCGTGACCAGGTTCACTTTAAGCCTCCGAGATAAGACCGGTCATCAGTAAATCCTCCCACGGTGGCATCCCGTGCAAACATTTTCCTGTCAGACTTCCGACCACCAGAGTCAGACTTCCGACCACCCGACTTTGACAAACGCACGTCCTTGACGTCCGCAGGCGCATTGACAAACTCAATGCGTATGCCCGGAATAACAGGATCGGCAACAAGAGAAACTGTCGGAGGAGGAGGAATCTGGGTCGTCTGGACCGCTGTGGGCTGGACTGGCTTGCCCCAGATTCTGTCAAAAAGAAGATTAATGTACTTGTACCTTACCTGTAAATCATTGTCCCGAATGCCCGTCTGTATCAAATGACAGAGCTCGGCTACACAGGCAGGAGCGGAAAATCTCTCTAGTAAAGCATTCCTTAAAATATCATAACGCTTTTCAACTAAATCGTTGGGCCTTTCAACTGCTTCAACAGCCGTCGCTGTCGCGTCACAAATCGTGGGTCCACTTCGTGGGTTGGAAGGTCCACTTCGTGGGTTGGAAGATCCACAAATCGTGGGGTACAGAAGTTCAGAAGTACTATCCGCCATTTATATCTCCTCACGGGCAAGGATAAAAACCCGGAAACACTGAAGACCACCTTCAGGTGTTAAAATTAGAAAATTAACGGATTACTACGACGGGGCCCCAAAGCCATAAAAATAAGGCAAAAAGAGAAATCTTCCAACCCACGAAGTGGGTCTTCCAACCCACGAAGTGGGAGGGGCAAATTTGCACCTTTTAATCAGAACTCTGCCGTGTCCCTTTCCTTTACCCCCCAGTGTATCGTCATCATGCAGCGGGGTTTCCTTTTATGCATGCCCTCCCTCCCCCCACTTAAGCGTTTAAAAAGGGGACCCTAAAGTCCCGTCCGAGTTCCCGTCAGCACATATCCCCCTCCCGGAACGCGTTGTAATAGCCTTCCCTGGGCTCAGGCAGGCAGATCGTCATGTTCTGCCGTGTCCAGGCAGGGCAGAGTTCATGTGTGCTACTTAAGCGCTTAAGTACTGTCTTGTTTCTTCCAACCCACGAAGTGGATCCAATATCTTTATCTAAGTCCTTGATACTTAAGCGCTTAAGGGCACATAATACATATTATGTAAACCTTTTAGGCATGTAAGTGCATGACTTATATAACTTAACAGTTAAGTACCAAGTTATCAACACGGACGGTCTTCTGTATTTAAGCGCTTAAGTATTGTTTACATTGTTTATAAACAATTAGGTAGGAACTCTATCTAAGTCCTTGATACTTGGTATTTAACTGTTAAGCGTTTAAATGTTTATAATGTTTATAAACAATTAGGTAGGAACTCGGACGGGGGCTCTTGAGTGGTGCTTAATATATTCAATTTCAATTGCTTGCAGTTGCAGCCAGTGTGCCCGTCCGAGTTCCTGTCTAGGCATAGTGTGGTTCACTTGTGTAACCGCACTATCCACTTCGTGGCTATGAAGATTGAGCCGCGATCCACTTCGTGGCTATGAAGATCTGCCATCCTTCCCGGACACGTGACGAGCGAGAGCCTCCTACGCGGCCGAGTTCCTGTCCGGATCACATCAATAATTCTGGACTGGGCCGAGTTCCCGTCCAGATCCACTTCGTGGCTATGAAGATCTTCATGAAATTGCATTATTCTACCGTTCTGTCAACTGAAACACAACTTTTTGCTGAGCTTAATTCGTTTATATCAATTCATTATAATTATTTTAGAGTCCTATTTAAGCGCTTAAAATTGACAACAGATTATTTGTTCTCTTTTTGTCAATGTAATCCAGTTTCTTTTTACAAGTGGTGTGTTTGTGTCTTTTCATATATGCAATATATTAATATATATATATATATATAACTTAAGTTATTGATTTATATATATTTAAACATATTTGATAGGTTAGTTACCTAGTTATATATTGTTGTATGTAGTCACTGATATGTACCTATTTTAGTGTTTTGAGGTGACGTTGCCCTTTTTACTATTAAAAAAGCCATTTAAGCGCTTAAGTTTTACTTGCCTAGTTAGGACACCCCCAACTAGGCATTTTTTTATGTTTGTAATCCAGTTTCTTTTTACAAGTCTCAAACTTATCAAAATTTGGCTTATCTTGTCACTCTTTTTCTTGCTGTTTTTGGTCCGAGTTCCTGGCCCGCGAGCGTGGGCGCTCGCCGAGTTCCTGGTCCGAGTTCCTGGTCCGAGTTCCTGGTCCGAGTTCCTGGTCCG
>OFOO01000011.1_pt1 | contig 17859 bp, 21 predicted proteins | sample 1542381 | NCBI WGS metagenome assembly OFOO01 (sample SAMN04958509, study PRJEB24370) | sediment metagenome | isolation source: lake sediment | place: USA: Lake Hill lake, St. Paul Island, Alaska | collected 2013
TTTAAGGATGAGGCAGGGCATGTGTTCATATCGAGGCGGAATGTGGACAAAAGGGATATCGGGTTGGATTCCTTCGTACCCGTGGCGTTATTTAATACGGCCAAAAAGATGCGTGTCATGTACTGGGGGACAAATAAGCCCTCTGTGGATTCTCCCATTCAGTTGTTGCTGTATCGGTATTATACGAATATACGGTATATGATTCATTCACACACATACGTTGAAGTACCTAATGCGGGCACAGCGTTTGATGGTCTGATGTCCACGTCTCATCCAGTTCCCTGTGGGGCGGTTGAGGAGTTCTATGAAATAATTAGAATGTGCCCCCAGAGGGATAGGACTTTTGTTTCGATAAATTTGGTCGGGCATGGGTCCTTGACCATGGTCAAGGACGTGTCCTCGTTGATGAATATTAAATACATTCCAAGAATTGTACCCGAGGTGTTGTAATTATGTTTGTTCCATTTTGGCTGTTTATCACCTTGTCAGGATTTGGTTGTTGGGGATACTTGTATTTATCAACGCCATTCGCAACAGGGGCCGTGTTAGGAAGGCCAGTTGTGCTAATTGTCGTAAAAATATTAATGGTCTGCGTTGTGCGTCTGGTGGTTGGAATGGTAGTGGCAGTTGCACCCTGTGGGCACCGCGCAACCTACAACAGCTCAAAATGCCGACACTGGATGAAGTACAGCTCTCCGTTGTAGATGCACAGATTTGTGACCACGGTCAAGTAGAAGTTACTGTTTTAGTGGCATTTGTTTACGATTATATAAGTCAGGACTACCTTAAAAGAAATCAGGGCTAAAAAATTGACTCAACCTATATTCAAAATGCTCATAGGTATTCCAGGTAGTGGTAAGACTACTTGGTTGAAAGATAACAGTCAAGGATATGTAGTCGTGTCCCCGGACCATGTCCGGGAATTGCTTTTCGGGGATGTTTCTGACCAGTCTCAGAACGACATTGTGTGGAAAACGGCACAATATGTCGTTACGTGCAATCTATTGGAAGGGCGCGACGTTATTTTGGATGCTACGAATGTCAATACGCGATTAAGAAGGCTGTTTTTGGATAAGCTTCCTGAATGCCGGCGTGAGGCCGTGATATTTGATGTAGACCCAGAGATGGCTTATGGGAGAATAAGCAAAGATATTTTTGATAATCTTTCTCGGGCACATGTCCCTGAAGAGGTTGTTTACAGGATGTGGGGAGAGTTCCAGTATACGAAGAAAGTCTTGAAAGAGGACTCTTGGGATGCTATCAGTAATAACGAATAAGGGAGAGAAGAACTTCAACCTTAAAACTTATGAGGCTGAGAAGAAGGCTATTGATGCTTGGCATGCCATGCAGGGTGACCCGAAATTCGCTCTAAAGATTTTTAAATTTGTCACGGCCAATGGGGAGACTTTGAAATATCCCATTGGTAAAATTAAAGAGCTTACGAGGGGGATACCCTGACAGCATTGACCAGCGCTTAACTCGGGCAGTCTATTGTCCCTCTTTATAGAAAAAGATATGAGCAAAAAATACAAAAATATAAAATCATTGAGCCACGCAAAACGGATTATTGCTGAGCAGGACAGGATGATCGGGGAGCTGACCCGGACCAACGACAACCTGGAAGATACGGAGAGGCGCAGGCAGGATTGGCTGAGGCAGGCCAAAAAGGATGCCGGATATGATCGCATGACGAGCTTCGATGATGTGTGGAAAGAAACCCTTGAAAAGGCGAAGAAAAATGTTTGAAATAAAAGGCAAGTATACCACGGCCAAGGTCATGATTGACGAATTGGAGCCGACCGCTATTGGCCAAATAAGCAATTTTGTCAATCATCCTGCATTCACGAATCCGGTGGCCATAATGCCAGACGCCCACTATGGAAGGGGGGCCGTGATCGGGTTTTGCATGGAGATGACCGACAAGGTAATCCCCGGGGTGATAGGGGTGGACATAGGCTGCGGTATTCTGAGTGTCAACGTCGGCCAGGCCTTGTCCATGTCCCTGCCCGATTTGGACAAGATGATACGCGCCAAGATTCCGTTCGGTACTGACATGCATGAGGAGCCTGTCCTTCCCATGGCCAAGGAGTTCCCGTGGAAAAGCGTCATGTCCACGTTGGAAAACTTTGCCATATTCTATCAGGGAAAGTTCGGATTTGTCATGGAGCGGGAGCCGTACACCATGGACTGGTTCGTTGATAAGTGCAACAAGACGGGGTGCAATCTCCGCAGGGGGGTCAACTCCCTCGGATCGCTTGGGTCGGGCAATCATTTTTTGGAGGTGGGCCGTGATGAAAAAGGCGACCATTGGATCACCTTGCATTCCGGATCACGGAATTTCGGTAAGTGTGTCTGCGATTACTGGCAGGGTATTGCGGGGAAGAGGGTCCGGGATGACATGCTCGCCAAGCGTCGCCTGGAAATTGATCAGATCAAAGAGAAATATCAGGGCAATGAGCGGTATCACAGGATACAGGAGGTCAAGAACAAGTGTGGGATCGGGATAAAAACGGAAAGCCTTGAATGGCTTGAGGGTGAGGATGCGGCGGGGTATCTCCGAGACATGATATTCGCCCAAGCATATGCGTCGGAGAATCGGCAATTAATGATTGACATCATCCTTGACATATTGAAAGTTGACCCGTTGGATAGGATAGAGACCGTCCATAACTACATTAATTTCAAGGACGGAATCATCAGAAAGGGTGCGGTATCGGCACAGGAGGGGGAACGGTTCTGTCTTCCGTTTAATATGAGGGATGGGGTATTGATCTGTATCGGGAAGGGGAACCAAGATTGGAGTGTATCCTCGCCACATGGTTGTGGTCGTGCCATGTCCCGTGGCCAGGCCAAGAGGGAACTTAATCTGAACAGGTTCATTGAGGAAATGGAAGGCATCTATTCCACATCGGTTGGTCGTGGGACTATTGATGAGAGCCCCTGCGCCTATAAGGACTCCTCAGTCATAGAAGAGGCCATAGAGCCTACAGCGACTATTGTGAACAAGATCAAGCCTATCCTTAATTTAAAGGACGGTGAGGGACGATCAGACGGTTGAAAGTGCTAATAACCTTTTATTATAGGTGTAAAATGTGTTTTCCACCTATTAAGAAAGGTTATGGCTCTATGCCTAAAATCAGCAAAGAAGTTCAAGCGGAATTATGTAGTCTTTTGTCGGCGGTTTCGGGTCTTCTGGAACAATTGATGGCCGGACAGTTCACTGAAAAACAAAAACATCAATCTGAGGAGATTCTCAAAGCGGTAGTAAAAATGAGGACTCTCCTGAATGGGTCACTTAAGGACAGCGGGAAAAGAACATCCAATGACGACTAGCCAAGCACTTGAAGAAGCTCTGCGATCGGCGTCCTCCAAGGGGTTTATCACTCCCAGGTCGGAGAATAATCCTTATTTGAAGGTATCTTACAAGGGTGCCGGCGGAGTAATCTCCGAGAAGTGGAACGTGAAAATATACGGGTCAGGCTCAATAGTCTGTGTGGATGAGAAGGTGCTCAACGACATACTTAATAACAAGGTCGGTATCGTTGATAAAAATAAGATTGTCTTGCAGATAGATGATTCAGGGTGGGGGTTTCCATTATGTGGAATAATGGTCGGTGTCACGGATGGGGAATCTGTATTAACAGATACGGTGGATGTTTCGTTCTTTCAATCTCCGGCATTCGAGGAAAAGACCTATCTTTTGGACTATGCCCAGAAGGGGTGGAAATTGATGGCCGAGGGTTTCAAGGCGACGCCCCAAACACATCGCATAGAGATATGCAGCGGATATGTGAATTCTGAATTAAGGAAGTTGCTGAGAAGTCGTGGCTATGATGTCACGGTGGTGGAGATTAAAGGTCTGCTTCAGGATACTTTGGAAGGTTTATTCAGAGTGTATGTCAGAGAAACTTTGGGCACTGACCTAGCATATGACCCTAAAGAGCTCAAGATTAGTGGTGGAGGAAAAGCTATAGCAGATAGCTATTATCGGGTTCTTGAGTGGGGACGGATGCATGCCCCCTATATGCTTAAATCCGGTTGGAGATCAATGGCATAACTTCAAGGCATTTCACAAGGCGGGAAGGCCCTGAAATATATTTCGTATAGCGTGTCCACTCGTATGCCTGTTGCGCTGGTATCGATCGTCACCAGCGTGTCTACTTTCTTGATCTTGTAGCCACAATGTGTTGCTAAGTCCAGATTCATCGGGGAAACGAATGCAATGCAGGTGCAGGACAGGAACAGTGCTACTAGGATTAACAGGATGTTTTTCATATTTTTGTGAGAAATATTAATAGATTAAGGGGAAAAAAATATGATGATGGATGGGATAGAAGGTTACCTCATAGGAAGCGATGTTTATTTTCTTCGTGAGAAGGCCTCAAAATTGCCCGTAGGTGGCTCTTATCTTGAAATAGGAAGTTGGATGGGACTATCGGCAGTAATCGTGTCTAAAGAGCTTAAAAGGCTTGGTAATGTCACTGCCAAGGTTTATTGCGTGGATACTTGGAAAGGCTCGGAAGAACATCAGGAATTGGATGTTATTAAAAATGATGAGCTCTTTGACCGGTTCAAGTCGAATATAGAACGGTCAGGAATGGCAGATATGATTATTTCTATTCGAAAGCCAAGTGTCCAGGTGGCACAGGAATGGGCGGGGTCTTTATTGGACCAGATTTTCATTGATGGTGATCATACTTTTGATGGCTGTGCTAATGATATCAGGGCTTGGATTAAATGGCTGAGACCTGGGGGAGACATTTATGGTCATGATGCCACTGACGGGAGTCCTGTAATGAGAGCTGCTAAGGCGGTGGCAGAGGAGTTGGGTAAATCTGTGGTATTCTTTGACCCTCCTATAGCTCATTATGTCTGGCAATATACGTAAGACTAAATCAAACATAGGGCGGGAGCCAGAATTCAAGAGCCTGTAAGAGTTCCGGCATTTAATCAGGTTGTGGGCTGGAGTCTCATGAATAAGCCCCTTAAATTATTTCGGGATCATTCTGGGAATATTAAGCCTCTTTTTTCTCAAGTTGAAGGGGTATCCTATCAAGAAAGTCCTTTTGATTTTTATATTCGACTTGCTCGTTATAAATTCGCAGCTCGTTTTATTAAATCTACAGATATAGTTCTTGATATAGGGTGTGGACCTGGAATAGGAACCATTTTTCTTAGCCAATTTGCGAAGAATGTGATTGGTGTAGATGTCGATTATGACCTTATTAAGGAGAATTCTCAAAATTATAAAAAAATAAAAAATGTTGCTTTTTCCTATATAGATATAGTTTCAAAAGTTATGAAAAAGAGGGCATATGATGTAGTTGTATCCATGGATGTTATTGAACATTTTACTAAAGAGCAAGTGGAGACTGTAGCTTTAAATTATGCGAGGTTAACAAACCAAGATGGATTTGCCGTAATTGGAACGCCCAATATAGCATCTAGGATTTATGCCTCAGATTTAAGAAAAAAATGTCATATTCATGAGTTTAATCCGGTAGAATTTGAGGAGTTGCTTACAAGATATTTTAAGCGTGTTTTTCTTTTTTCTATGACCGATGAAATTGTTTCGACAAGTTTTAAAGAAATGGCTTGGTATCTTATAGCGTTATGTGTCAAATAATATATTTCATTACTAATTTTATGATTTTATCTTGATTTCTTTTCGATATGAATTCTGATATAGGCAAGGATATCACACAGGTACTTAAAAAATCAGTTACAGGTAAAGAATCCTTTGATTTAAAGAATTTTTGTCTATGGCATGGGATTGAATAATGGGCACGACAATCTATACCCTCTTTTTTTAATTCTTCTATAACTTTTAAATTGTCTGTAACTTTTATCACATAGAGATGATATGTACTAAGGCTATTTTTAGGAGCTCTTATTAGAGCTTTTTCAGACAGCTTTTTATCATAATATTTAGCTTTGGCTCTGCGGGACGCAATCCATTTATCGAGATATTTTAATTTTTCGTTTAATATGATGGCTTGAAATTCGTCCAGATGGCTATTTATTCCGAAAGTGTCAAAGTTTTCACGTCCTATCCGTCCGAAGTCTCTCAATCTGCAGAGCTTATCATAAGTGCCTTTATTATTGGTGACAATCATGCCTCCATCGCCGAGACAACTCAGATTTTTTGTTGGAAAAAAGCTGAAGCATCCGGTATAACCGAAAGACCCCGCTTTTTTACTATTATGGGTACCTCCAGCAGATTGACAGGCATCTTCTATAATAGGAATTTTATGACTATCTGCTATGGCTTTTATTTTAGTCATATTGCAGACATGACCCATGAAATGAACTGGTATGATGGCCACGGTTTTAGAATTGACTTTTTTTTCAAGATCTTTGGGGCACATTGTTCCGGTCAGGTCGACATCTACATATCTGGGAGTGTATCCAGCATCTAGTATGGCCAAAGCTGTGGCTGGAAAGGTCATGCTTACCGTAAGGACTTCACCGGATTTGGGTTTGTTCAGGCTGAGAAGTGAGAGAGTTAAGGCATCTGTGCCACAGTTTACTCCTACAGCATAAGATGAATCACAATAGGAAGCGAAAGACTCTTCAAATGCTTTGAGATTTTCTCCGAGTATGTATTTCCCGGAATTAACAAAATTCGGTAATTTTTTAATGATTTTAGATAAAATCTCTTTATTGTGTCGGGACACGTCTATGAAATTAATCATTCCGACTTCCTTATTAGATTCTTTAAAGATTTAAAGCATTTATCGACACTGATATCTTTTACGTCACCTTGACCAAATAGATACTCTATTTTAGAATCATAACGACTTTTCCATGTATCATATAATTTTTTATATTCACTATTTTCAGAAGAGAGCATATATATAAAAGGAGTCCCGATAAGATATCCGTACATTACAGCTCCTGTGACTGTGGCGACTGAACATAAAGATTTAGTCATAAAGGCTATTTGCATGTCTGTTAGGGATTCTGATTCACCAAAAAGTCTCCCTATATTTATGACGTCCATGTTGGTATTGTCTAGAAAGGATGGCTTATTGGAATAATTCGGAAGAAAGAGTACCACGCAGAAATCTTCGCGTTGCAGTTTTTCAATAAGTTCCTTCCAATTTTCTTCGTACCACATATTAGTGCCATTTTCACGAAACATTATTCGACATAGGATAGATATTATGGGTTTACCTTTTGAAAGATTTTCTACTTTTTGAAGAGCTTCAGCACTGGCTGTTAATATCTTTGGTTCTTGAAATTGTACTGATTCCTGGATTTGTTTATGACTGTGTGCACCCCCTAGACTTAAATTTTCAAAAGTCTGTCCGGGAGTTATATTTATAAAATTTGGCATAGTATAATATGCTTTAATATTATCGTGTGGTATAATTCCTGATCCTGATGTCATACTGACAGTTTCATTTGTGGAATTTTGGTGGGGTAAAAATTCATCCGTAAAATCAGCGTACAATCTACCACGACCTTTATAAGAGGATGCTATGGCTTTATGATTAGGGTAGCGCTTTCTTATTGCTCGGCATTCACCTATCCAATAAGATAATTCATATCCGAATTCTCCGACCCAAGGACCAAATAATATTGTGGGAGTATCCATTATCTCTGCTCATTGTTCTTGATAAAAAGATGATTCCTGACATTGATAATGTCTTTAACATATCCGAGATCAGTCATTTTTCTTATATCGTCCGTAATTGGATTTTTAGCTCCTCTGATATAAATGGAGATATTTGGATCAGCCAATTCTCCTGTGAGATCATTAATAGTATATAACGGTTGATCGTATATGCGTTCTCCATGAAGAAATCTATTAAGGTTATTGACTTCTTGAGGTTCGAATTTCATCTGTGCTATTAATTCTACAAAGGGGCGTGGAATATCAATATCTTTAAAGATACCCTGAATAATGGCTAAGATATTTGTTGAGGTCAGACTTTGTTCTTGATTAAGATTTGAATCCGTATCTTGAATATTATATAAATGTTTTTTGCTACATTTAAAGCGTAATTGTTGTAATTGTCCTGCCACTTCCTTACTCATGTCTCCTCGGATAAGGATTTGAACTAAATCCAGAGGAATATTTCCTTCAACGATAAAGTACCATAATTTTTGTAGGATGAATAGTTCCTTTTTATTTGGGATGGAAAGTCTGGATTCATCAAAAAAGGATTCAGCGCATGTGCTAATTTGATGAGGACTGATAAATTTTTTATCAATGCAATATTGACCTAATGCCGTACGCGGATATGGCTGAAAAATAGAGCACCAAGAATCTGTAATATGATGGTGTAAATTAAATTGTAAAGTATTAAGGGCATCCTCAAGAGGATTCGTTAATGGTAGCCCAATCATATTCTGCATACGGGAACGAATATTAAATTGATTAAAAAAAGAAATTGCCTGTATAATATCACCATTATGAATGTTGCCTCGATTTAGGATGCACTGTTGCACCATAGGGTCTGCGGATTCCAATGCATAATTAATCATAGATAGGCCACTTTTTGACAATTTTTCTGCAAGAGTTTTTGTGAATTGTTCAACACGCAAACTACAATACCAGATAAGAGGTTGTAGTTCCTCATAGGCATTAAGAAATTGTGATAACCATGTACGATTTTGAATAAAATTGTCATCAATAAAAAGGACTTTTTCTAATCCATAGCGTTCTCTAACCTGATGGATTTCTTCAATAACATTTTTTACGCTACGACGGGTAATCCATTTTTCGGTTTCGCTATCAATTTTTGTTAGCGTGAGATAGGCATGATTAAAGCAATAGGAGCATTTATTTGGACATGACCGCGAAGTTATGAAATTTTTCATTGGATTGTTCAGAAATTCTTTATATTGATAAAAAATTTCTCTATCCGCAAAAGGGATTTCATCTAGACTACTAGCTTGACCCCTCACAAATCCAGCCTTTATTTTTCCTTCAACGATATCTGCTATTGCTATTTCCCCTTGGCCTGAGACCATGAAGTCTATATGAGAAGAATAGCCAAATTCTGGAAAAAAAGTACAATGAGGTCCACCAAATATGTTTGGAATTTTAAATTCTTGGTGAATTTTTTCAGCGGTGGCTAAAGCCCATGAATGCTCTCCGGTAGCAATTGAAAAAGCAACGAAGTCGGGTTTAAAATTGCGAATTTTATATGAAAGATCTTCTTTGTCCGTCTGAACAAGGTCAGTTATATGTCCCCGATGTTTGAGGGAAGCTGAAAGATACATTATTCCCATTTTCTCGTTGCGGAGGTTATGCTCTATAAATAAAATGCGCTTGTTCATAGTTATTGAAGATTAATAGAGTGCATGCGTTTGATATTGTAAAACATTTCATTAGTGAGTGGGTTATCATATTTTCCTGAACGAAAGGCATTGCAGAGATCACGTACAGCGTCTTTTATTGTACGTTTTGGTGTAAAATTTAATTCATTCTTTATTTTTTCCGATGATATCCTGTATGACCTAATATCATCTGAAGGAGTTGTATCAATTGGGATATTTTTCAGATGAGAAATCTCCTGTTCAACAATTGATTTGACGGATTCAGCAATTTCTGATATGGTGAAATTTTGGTATCCTGCATTGAAAATTTTTCCTGCAATTCGAGACTCCTCCTCTTGTAGTAATTGAATATATAGATCGACCATATCTTCAATATGTAAATTGGGTCTTTGTTGTGACCCTCCAAAGACAGTAATTTTGCCTTTATTAACCGCGTGATTAGTGAGGATGTTTACGGTTAAGTCAAATCTTTGTCGAGGTGAGTATCCACATAAAGTGGCAGGTCGGATAGTTACTGTAGTAAACTCAGATGATTGCTCCTGGTGTAAAATAGGCTCGCATAAAGCCTTATATCTATTATAATCTGAAATAGGCAATAATGGGTGTTCCTCCGTTATATTGGGTTCATCACTAACTCCATATACGCTTGCACTTGATGCGTAGATAAATCGTTTTACTCCATTTTCTTTGGCAATTTTAACTAACGGTCCAAAAGCGTCAAAATTTATAGTGCGACTTAATTCAGGGTTAAGTTCTACACTGGGATCATTTGAAATGCATGCTAGGTGTATTACTGCGTCTACCCCTTTGAGACATTCCTTTAAAAGAGATTGATTACGAATATCCCCTTTTATTTCGATAAGATTTTCTTTAAAATGGGGACTGGGATTCCCATAGATATAAAGATCAAGAACTTTAACTTTATATCCGTTGTTTAATAATTTAGGAACTAGGACACTTCCTACATAGCCGGCGCCACCGGTTATTAGAACAGTCATGAGTTTTTTTCCAAATCCGGTACAAGTATATTATATTGGACATCACACGGAATGTCCAATTTTTTGAATAGTGATTCCCACCATTCTGGAGGATTTATAATTCGATGCGTTCTGTCCCATTGTTTCATGTTTTCAAGTTCAGTATTCGTCCGTCCACATTGTATTTCAAAGAATATCTTGCCCTTTGATACTCTTTTGCATTCTTTTAATGTATCCTCTAATTTATCAGGAAAGATGTGTGGTAACATTTCTTTTGATAATACGAGGTCAAAGTAGCCATCCTCAAAAGGAATTTTATTCGCACTCCCTTGGGAAATATAATTTCTTATGTCCGGATGTGAATTTTCAACGGCATATAAGCTTTGGTCTATGCCCGTTATCGCCATACCCTGTTTGAAAAATTCTATAAGTACAAATCCCTTAGCGCATCCCAATTCAAGAATTTTCATATTTTTGGAGAGGTTATAATGCTTGATCATTTCTGCTACTGAGTCGGAAAATCGGCCGTCATAGTTATATCCATGATATCCTAATGAATGGTTAGGATTGTCAAAATAGTCCTTTCCGAAAAACATGTAGTCGTTAGTGACTTTCGACCCCTTGTTTTTTTCAATAATATTAAGCCTGTCAGATGGAGATCGAGTCGATATCCTGAAAAAGTTTATTTTCATTATGGCTGAGACTCCGGAATGAAAAGAGGATATGTTTTTTTATATATTTCTTCTGACATTTCTATTATCGACCGCTGACCTTGGGGATAGCTATGGTACAGCCTTCCCATGGAATTATTTATAAACAGATAATATTTCTTGTTGTCCTTAATATAATATGCGGGCTCAAATGGTATGAAGTCTAAGGACCTGACTGCTCTTCTTATATCGGGATACCCATTAATGTTTTTGCTAGTAGATAAGGACGTTCTTTTTCTGATTGGTTCTTCTGATACATTTATTGGAGTGACAATGAAAGACTTTTCAGATATTTTTTTCAGGTTTCTTTTGAAAATGATATTGGATACCATTTTAGTCCGCTCGTATAACTCTTTGGATGTTTCATCCTCCATAATTGGATAGATTTCCTGATCAATTATTCCCCCGCTATCCAGTTCTTCCCCGAGTATCTGAAGAGTGGTTCCATAGGTGGAATCACCGTTTTCTATTGAATGTGAACATCCATTACAGCCCCGATATCTAGGTAGAGGTGATTCGTGGAGATTGATACCGAACCATTGAGCTTTTTTTATCAATTCTGGTTCTATAATATAACCATACATTAAAGACCATATGATGTCATAATCGATACTATAAAGATCTTTGCGTGCAAGCTCCGGTATTTCATAGTGTTTCAGCAATGTTGAGAACTCATCTGAACCCCACCATGCGTTTTTATAGCCTTTTCTTGGGACACCGCCAATGATGTTAAAAAGATCAGATTCTATAAGCAACTTCAGCCAAGTGACCCCTTGAGGTTTTTCCCCTAATACTATGACTCTAGGCTTCATTTGATTTTCTCATGGCGTTAAAAGTGTTATGTACTTTGTTCACACGCAGATTCTTAAGATTTTTTTCTTGAATGTAGAAAGACAGTCCAGGAATTTCCTTGGCGGAACTGGGGCCAAATAGTCCCAACACTGGTCGGCCAAGAGCGAGAGCTATATGCAACCCCAAGCTATCAGTTGAAATCATATACGAAGCTTCCTGTATTTCTGATATGAAGTCCTCTATTTTCAGACTTTTTTGTTGTGTAGTTTCCATTCCTTCTGATTCTAATTTACTTTTAAGGTCATCCCACCCATCCCATTTCTTTGAGGGAAGCTTTGGACCTACAGTCCTGTTTAGAAATACCAAATTTTTTTTAGGAGTTATTTTTTTATGGGGAACAAGATAAGGTTCGCCTTTCCATTGTTTGCTAAATATGGAGAATAATTTCTCAGACCAATTTTCACCACTATAATGGGCATCTGTAAAAATTTTCTGTTTATCTCTACTGAAGTAATACCCAATTAATTTGGTGTGCGTAGACATTAATTTTTCTGCCAGCAGACAGGCTCCGCGGGAATTCTCCAGATTCACGATCATGTCCCATGTATAGGATTCTAAACCAAGAACGTCGAGAGTATTGACCAGATGTATGGTATTTATTTTTTTGATGCCAAACAGAAGAGGAACGGCTTTTATGTCCGTGAGCCAATGTACCTGATCCTTTTTGAATAGATGAAGTATGGGAGTTGTTCTTAAAATATCCCCATAGCTTATAGCGGCATATGTCAGATCAGGTCTGAATGTCTCACTATATCCGGTTTTTATAATCAAAATTCTCATAGGGCTTTATTTCCACGGAGCAATGTCCCCATTCTTGAAATCTATTATTTTTTATTTTTATGTCACATGGATTACATTTATTCGGATAAGTACATTTTCTCCATAAAGGTTGAAGTATATCGAAAGTAGTCGATAAAAGATTTCCTACGGGTTCTGTATTAGTATACAGATCGTAATGACATTTAAAGATATTCATGTCAGGACTGATGATAAGGTCACTATTTCTACATAAAACTCTCTGATTCTCATTGAAATGATACTTCATTTTTGATGGGTCTATAAAACGATCGAGGAATTCTTTTAATCTAAAATCTATGCCTATGGATGCACTTTTGCTTTTTACGATTTCTATTTCTTCTTTCCATTGTGGATGGTTCAACATATACAGACCTATGTTGTATCCTTTGTCTGTCAGGATTTTAACTCTTTTTAATATCAGGTCCCTATCTATCTGACCCGTATGATAGCTCACTCGTATGGATGGAAAAGGAGCATCCCTATTGAAAGTCGTCGGCGGGATTTTTTCTATGAATTCATCCAAATCAAAATTAAGATTTGTCATGAGATTAAAACTTTTATTTTTTAGATCAACTCCGTTCATTATTTCATAGAATCCGGGATGGAGAGTTGGCTCCCCTCCCTGCAGGGTTATAGGTACGTCGCCTTCTATGTCCATGACATTGAAAAGGCCTACCCATTCTTTTACCGAGACGAGGCCTCGTTTTTTTAATCCATCTATTCTGGTAATGCAATAGGGGCACTTATTATTGCAGGAAAATGTAAGGAAAACCGCTATATAATTATATCCGATGATTTGCATAATTCTAATGTTGTTGATATTATTTACACGCCTTTTCAAACATTTCTTCTATAGATGAACACATGTTGATTCCGTGAGTTCCCTGATAATACCAAGCTGGGATATAGGTCAGAAAAATAGGAGTTCCGACACTTATGCATAGATGGGTCATTCCGCTTTCGAAACCAATAAAAGCCTTTGCTTCTGAGGCCAATTTTATATCCTGTTCTATAGTCACCGGGAGTCCTAGTCTTATGAAAGTATAATTGGTATAGGATTTCATGCAATCGAAAAAGGTAGCCACCTTCTCGGCAGGGACTTTTACCGATCTCGGATCCTCTTGGTATACGATGGTCTCAGGACGATTTCCTGAATGTCTGATTTTGGTGGGAAGATAGGAGTTTTTATATCTGAAATAGCTCCGGGTTGGGGAATCTTTAACAGGAATTATTTTGCCAGTGCCTTTGTAATCCAGACAGGATAGAATTTCCAAAATGGTGTCCTGATAGTATTGAAATTTATTTGCGTCTGAATTAGAGGCTGGTACAGGGCTGAATCTGACCTCAGAGTGTTCTTCACTTAGATATGCCAGATTATTAGCATATATCCACAGGTCTCCCAGACCTGGACCGTACGAGTATCCGAACACCTCACTCATATGTTTTCATCCATTGAATAGTTTTCTCTATCCCATTTCTCAAAGATACGATAGGTTTATGACCAAGATCCCTTGACGCCTTCGACACATCAACCCGTTTATTCGTTGTTGTCATGATTTCAGGTTCTTTATATTCAAGGAGGGCTCTGTCCGCCCCAGATATTTCCCATACGATATCAGCAAGTTCTTCGATACTATGAGGGTCAATGCCTCCGATATTGTATACTTCTCCTGGTTTGAATGTACCCACGATCCGGCATAGTGTCTTGCAACAGTCTTCAAGATAGAGAGATGTACGATGGTGGCCTTTGTATACCGTTGTTTTCAATCCATGAAGGGCATTATAGCAAAATTTAGAATTAACACTTCGGTAAGGATGGAACCGTTCTTCTGGGCCATACGTGTTGAAAAGACGTACGATTACAGATTCTGTCCCGTATTGTTTTTCTGAATTCCTGACCTGTATCTCGTTGATCCATTTGGTCATGGCATAGTCATTGAGTTGTTTAATTTCATACTTATCCATCACGTCTTCCGACATGACTCCCTCATAATCACCGTAGACTTCGGAAGAGGAGAAATGTATAAGCTTGAAATGATCTTGTTCTTGAAGTCTTATGATATTTTTAGTACCAATGGCATTGGTTCTCCAGAGTTGTTCATAATAGTCCTCACCGTTCCATCGGCCGAATTCGGCTGCCGTGTGGTACACAAAATCGAAAGGGCCATGTTCGTCGAAAATTCTGACCAATTGCCGGTAGTTTGCTACATCACAACGGGCGTAGATCGGGTCTCCACTGGCCATGGAATGTTCCCATCCGGTTTCTCCGGCATGGTGAGCAAGATCAATACCGAAAACTTTGTGGCCTTCTGAGAGCTTTTTGGTCAGATAGGTTCCGATGACTCCTTTATTTCCTGTTATTAATATTTTTGACATTAAACTTCATACCTTTTTCGAATGGTGGGACTTGGCCTTAAAATTATTGGCCAATTTTCAGAGATTACACGAGAATCCTCGACTACTTTTTCATGAGGTATCCCATATTCTTGTCTCATTGCAGGAATGTTCGGCCAAGGGTTCCACCAGTATCCATTGAATATATGGGCTTTCTCCATCTCGGTGAGAAGCTTCTCGTTGCCTTCAGAGAGATTTGGTCGCAGACGCCCGTTAAGAAATTTGGTCAGACCTTGTCGTTTATATAATACTGCTGCATCTTCGAGCCATTTATCCCCCCAAGTTGGGGCACAAACGAGTTCGGGTCTTTCCATAAATTTTTGAGCTAGGTCTCGTAAATCGGTATTTAGGACGCAATCACTGGCTATGTTAACTACGACATCACAATCAGTGTTGAGTAGGGCGTACCACATTCCCGCTGATTCCGCGCATAAGGCGTAGCACCAATTGAAGACGTCATACGGTTTTGTACACACCACTTCGGCATTAATGACAGGAAGATCTATCGGTTTCAATGCTGGGTCAGATTTGGTTCCACATGCCAGATAGATGACATCCGGTCTCAGGTTTTTTTCCACCTGTTTTTTCCAAGCCTCTAATTCAGGAGCCTTGTTCTTGGCATTATCTGGGTTGGTCCAATAGGTGAGAGTGAAGCATGCTATTTTCATAGGGTTTCTTTCTCGATTCTGGTTTTTGTTTGTCCCCAGCTTCCGCTTATCAGTCGGCTGAGGGGTTGAGGAAATACAGTCTCTTTCTGCAGGCTCAGCCAATTGGCGTGAATGCCCTCATGGCCGGAATAATAGATATCTTTGAATTTAACATCTTTTTCGAAATAGTAAGAGTAATGTTTGAATTTCTGAGGGAGAAGGACTGTAATCCCGTTTCCTCCTCTCATCACGGGAGCTTCATGGGTTGCGAATCTCATTCCGGGTTTGTATTTCCACAGCCTTATATAGGGTAATGATATCCCTTCGCCCCATTCACCATAGGCTCTGAGTCCTGGACCGACATAGCATTCACAGTGGAACTGGCCACAATGAGCATGGCAATTATCAAGATCAGAGATGGCAGAGAGCATATTTTCTTTGGTCCATACTTCATCGACATCTATCTCGAACATGTGGGATGCTGGTGGAAACATGTCCAACTTCTCCATGGCGACATTTACCATCTCGTCTTTGCTTGACCATGGACCTTCTTTGGAAAAGAAAGCCACGTTCGGGTGCTTCTGGGCAAAGGCTTGAAGGAATTCTATTGTCCCGTCTACCGATCGGCCATTTTTATGATACTCTTCCGGAACTTGCTTACACCATCTCGTGGAGCCTCCGGGTAATGAAAGACCTTCTACAAAAACCCACTTATCTAAGAAGGGCGCCAGATATTCGGCGTAATCATTGTGCAAGAGATGATGCAGACCATTGAATATTATCGTGAATGCAGTCATCAATCACTCCTTTTAATTAAAAAATAGTTAATCTTTATCTGAAGCTTGTATATAAAAATATTTTTCTTCATCGTACACTCTTAGATTTATATCCGGGCGCATACTACTCCAATAACCTGTAGTAGTTATAGGGAAAAAAATTTTTTTTGCTTTTGACAAAAAAGCTGCCCACCAGCTGTACGTGCTATTGGACATTATAATGTTTGGAAAAGTGGCTATGAATAGAAGGTCTTCTACAGCTCCCTTGTCTATGTAAATTGGATTATATTTATCGAAAGACCTTCTAGTTTTTTCGGTAATTCCTATTCCACAGACGTATACGGAATCAAAATTGTTTGAATCAAGGATGTCCGTATAATATTTAGTGCCCGCAATACCTGTAACATCCATATTGAAATCTTCTCTGCGTATATGGCAAATCACAGAATTTCCTTTTATTGTTGAATCTGGTACGTGGAACCAGCTTTTAACTCTTTCTTTATATGGTTGATAATATTCATATCTCTGGAAATACCCGCTAAGTACGATCCTTCTTTTTGATGTGTTTGATAAAATAGCTTTAAGGTCTATGATATGCCCATCGTAGGTCTCAATAGGATTCAAATGTGTTTCATTTTCTATGGCAGGTAAAAATTTGGATATACCTGTGTCTTTCCCTGTATATGTATAAACATACCTTAAAGTATAGTTTAATTCCTCGGCAATAATTCTTCCGAAAGCGTATTGAAAAAGGTTATTCCCTAACCTACCTATAAAGTTAATTTCCACCATTTTAATTTGTGATTTTTACAGAAGTTATATTTGATCCCGGAACATCTTTTTCTCCGAGGCATTCAGTAGTATATCCTCTGTCCTCAAAAAATTTGTAATCAAGATGCGAAATATGTTCTTCATGTGAATTACCATAATCAGGCTTTAGATCGAATATCCCCCACGGACATCCAAGTATAATTATTTTACAGGATTTTTCCAGATTCCACAAGATGGCAGGGAGATCGTCGGTGGAAACATGTTCCGGACCGTGCCACCAGAAAATGACATCATACGGGGTGGCAGGGATATAATCTTTAATGTCTATATTATAAACTTGTCGAATCCATTCCATGGCAGAATAATAACATGCATTTGGTTCGAATACTTCCACAATATCTATTACATATCCGGATTGCCTGAATTGATGGAGATAATCACACCGATTTATTCTGGCCCCTATATACAAGACACTTTTATATTTTCCTGTGAATAGCTCGGGAATCATTCGGGCCAGACTTTCTGTTCGATCTCTGGTGTCATCATCATGGTACATTTCAGGATAATGTTTCATTTTTTAACCTCAAAAACTCATCAAAATTAAATATATAGTCTTTTTGGTCATATGAAATAGAACAAAGCA